>Ga0209952_1000189_pt1 | contig 197981 bp, 160 predicted proteins | sample ThiBiot_750_biof_2_FD_183951 | JGI IMG/M metagenome (GOLD analysis project Ga0209952, IMG submission 183951) | Wastewater bioreactor microbial communities from Cape Town, South Africa - Thiocy_cont_750_biof (SPAdes) | ecosystem: Engineered > Bioreactor > Thiocyanate-remediating >...
TGCAACCTTCTCCCATTGATCGTCGCGCAAAACCTCGCCGTCCATCGCCAGCCTCCAAAAGCCAGCGTTGAATCTGATTTGCAGAACCGTGGGAATCCCCAATCGTTAAATCGTCACTACAGCCTAGTGCCCCGAACCCGAAGTTCGCCTCATTATGCAGCGTTCACCTTTGGGAACTTCGGATTCGAAAGGACACTAACAAACTCATGATTCTGGTGTGGTTTGGGTTCAGAAGCTCGCTTGAAGGACTTCGCCGAGACGATGAAGCGAACTTCTCAACCACCACACCAGCGCAAACTGACGAAAAGACAGGTGTTTTGCTGGCGCTTCGGGGTGTCCGTGCTAAAAAGAACATGATTCAAGCCTCAATCGGCGTGAAAATGTCGCCAGCGATGCTGATTTGCTGTCCAACTGGAATGTAAGCTATTGAGTTTGTTATGCCTTTCTGCGGACACCAGGTCCGTGGGGGAGGCGAGATTTGTGATCCTTCCGAATTCCGGAGTCCGACCCATGGAAGAGTTCTACCGCATTCGACGCCTGCCGCCCTACGTGTTCGAACAGATCAATCGAGCCAAGGCAGCCGCGCGGAATGCCGGGGCCGACATTATTGATCTCGGCATGGGTAATCCGGATTTGGCGACGCCGCCGCACGTGCTTGAGAAACTCAAGGAGACCTTGGGCAAGCCGCGAACCGACCGCTATTCGGCGTCGCGCGGCATCACCGGGCTGCGCCGTGCTCAGGCCGGCTATTACGCCCGCCGTTTCGGCGTGAAGCTCAACCCCGATACCCAGATCGTCGCCACGCTCGGCTCCAAGGAGGGCTTTGCCAACGTCGCCCAAGCGATCACCGCGCCGGGCGATGTGGTGATTTGCCCGAACCCCAGCTATCCGATCCACGCTTTCGGATTCCTGATGGCCGGCGGTGTCATACGTTCGGTGCCCTCGACGCCGACGCCGGATTTTTTCGCGGCCTGCGAGCGCGCCATCATTCATTCGATTCCGAAGCCTATCGCGCTGGTGGTTTGTTACCCTTCAAATCCCACGGCCTGCGTCGCCAGCCTGGACTTCTACAAGGATCTGGTGGCATTCGCGAAGAAGCACGAGATCTTCATCCTGTCGGACCTGGCCTATTCGGAGGTCTATTTCGACGATAACCCGCCGCCGTCGGTTCTGCAGGTGCCGGGCGCGATCGACCTGACGGTCGAGTTCACGTCCATGTCGAAGACGTTCTCGATGGCCGGCTGGCGCATGGGCTTTGCGGTCGGCAACGACCGCATCATCGCGGCGCTGGCGCGGGTGAAATCGTATCTCGACTACGGCGCCTTCACGCCGATCCAGGTTGCCGCGACCGCCGCGCTCAACGGCCCCGACGATTGTATCCGCGAGATGCGCGACACCTATCGCAAGCGGCGCGACACGCTGGTTGAATCGTTCGCGCGTGCCGGCTGGGATGTCCCGCCGCCGAGCGCTTCGATGTTCGCGTGGGCTCCGCTGCCGGAGGCGTTCCGCGACATCGGCAGCATGCAGTTCGCGACGCTGATGGTCGAGAAGTCGGGCGTGGTGGTTTCACCGGGCGTCGGGTTCGGCGAGCATGGTGAAGGTTACGTTCGCATCGCGATGGTCGAGAACGAACAGCGTATTCGCCAGGCTGCTCGTAACGTCCGCCGGTTCCTTGAAAGTGGCATCGAAACGTTGCACAACGTGGTTCCACTCGCCAACCGGCGATAGATTTCTCTCCGACAGGTCTTATTTATGGTCGCTCCACTCAATGTGGGTATTGCGGGCCTCGGCACCGTGGGTGCCGAGGTTGTGCGTTTGATAGAAGCCCAGGCACGGTCGCTTTTGGTGCGCTCCGGTCGCGGGGTTCGGGTCGTCGCGGTCACTGCGCGGTCGAGGACCAGGAAGCGCGGCCTCGATCTGCGCGGCGTGGACTGGGCGAAGGATGCGCTGGCGGTGGCCACCGATCCGAACGTCGATTGCTTCGTCGAACTGATGGGTGGCGCGGGAGATCCGGCGTTATCGGCCATCGAGGCGGCGCTGGAGGCAGGCAAGTCCGTCGTCACCGCCAACAAGGCGTTGGTGGCGCGGCATGGTTTGCGACTGGCAAGGATTGCGGAAGCCCACGGCGGCGCGTTGAATTTCGAGGCGGCGGTCGGGGCGGCGATCCCTATCGTGAAAACCTTGCGCGAAGGTTTGGCAGGAACCGAGATCGATCGCGTCTACGGCATCCTCAACGGCACTTGCAACTACATCCTGACACGGATGGAGCAGGAGGGACTGTCGTTCGCCGAATGCCTCAAGGATGCGCAACGCCTGGGCTACGCCGAGGCGAACCCCTCATTCGATGTGGACGGGCACGATACGGCGCAAAAGCTGGCCATTCTGGCCAGTCTCGCATTCGGCACGCAGGTGGCGCAAAGCGCTGTTTACGTCGAGGGCATTTCTTCGATCACCCCGGAGGACCTGCGCGCCGCCGAGGAGCTTGGCTATCGTGTCAAGCTGCTTGGGGTCGCGGTGCGAACCAAGACGGGCATCGAACAACGGGTGCATCCGACGATGGTGCCGAAATCGTCGTCGATCGCACAGGTGATGGGTGTCACCAACGCGGTGACGATCGACGGCGTGGGCATCTCGCCGATTACGCTGGTTGGCCCGGGCGCGGGTGGTGCCGCTACCGCCTCGGCGGTCGTCGCCGACATTGCCGATGTCGCGCGCGGCATCCGCGCCAAGCCATTCGGTCGGCCGGTGGCGCGGTTGCGGGCCACGCGGAAGGCACCGATGGAGCGCCATGAAGGGGGCTACTACATCCGCTTGATGGCGCGAGATCTGACCGGTACCGCGGCGACGATCGCGACCCGGCTGGCGGAGCGGGATATCTCGATCGAATCTATTGTGCAGCGCCAACCGGAGCGCGCGAATGACGACAAGATATCCACCAGAAAGCCTTCACCGGTCCCGGTAATTCTGATTACGTACGCCACCAGCGAGGATGCGGTGCGCAGCGCGTTGCAGGCCGTGCAGCGCGACAAGGTGATCAGTGGCCGGCCACAGGTGATACGGATCGAAAAGAACTAAGGCATGATCGTCGGAGTTGCGGAGCAGGGTTTCCGGAATGGATCACGCGTCACGATAATTGTATGCGGGCCGCAGGTCCGTTCTGACCGTTAAGGAGTTACTCGATGTCGACACATATTTCCGTTCCGCCGCAGCAGTTGCTGGAGCGAATCCTGACGCTCGAAATCGTGCGCGTAACGGAGCGGGCGGCGGTGTCGGCGGCGCGGCTGCGTGGTCATGGCAATGAAAAGGCCGCGGATCAGGCTGCGGTCGACGCCATGCGTCGCGAGCTCAACAAGATTCCGATCGAGGGCACCATCGTGATCGGCGAGGGTGAGCGCGACGAGGCTCCGATGCTGTTCATCGGCGAGAAGGTCGGCATCAATGCCGGACCGCAAGTCGATATCGCGGTCGATCCGCTGGAAGGCACCACGCTGTGCGCGAAGAACATGCCGGGTGCGATCGCCACGATGGCGATGGCCGATGGCGGCACGCTGTTGCACGCACCGGACGTCTACATGGAGAAGATCGCGATCGGTCCGGGCTACGAAAAGAACGTCATCGATCTCGATGCGCCGCCTGCCGAAAACATCCGCCGCCTGGCGAAGGCCAAGGGCGTTCAGCCGTCGGCTATCACTGCATTGGTGCTGGAGCGTCCGCGCCACGCCGAAATCATCGCGGCGATCCGCGGCACCGGAGCGGCTGTGCGTCTGATCACCGACGGTGACGTCGCTGGCGTTATTCATACGGCCGACACCGAGAATACCGGCGTCGATATCTATATGGGCACCGGTGGCGCGCCCGAGGGCGTGCTGGCCGCGGCCGCATTGCGCTGCATTGGCGGCCAGATGCAATGCCGGCTTATTCTCGACACCGAGGAGAAGCGTGACCGTGCGCTCAAGATGGGCGTCACCGATCCGAAGATGATCTACGGCATCGAGGACATGGTGAAGGGCGACTGCCTGTTCGCCGCAACCGGCGTGACCGACGGCTCGCTGTTGTCCGGCGTCAAGTTCCGCAAGGACGGCGTGATCGAGACAGAGACCGTGGTGATGCGTTCGGTCACCGGCACCGTTCGCATCATCAAGGCCGAGCACCGGCAGTTGGAGAAGTTCCACCTCGATTGAGGGCCGCGATGAGCAGGGATGTTGTCATCAGGCCGGTCGGGCCGGACGAGCGGGCGGCGTGGGAGCCGCTGTGGGCCGGCTACCTCGCATTCTACAAGACCAGCGTTCCGGCGGCCACGACCGACGTCACCTGGAGCCGCTTTCACGATGCAACGGAGCCGATGTTTTTGCTCGGCGCCTATGTCGATGGCAGGCTCACCGGCATCGTTCATTACCTGTTTCATCGCTCGACCTGGACGCCGGGCAACTACTGCTATTTGCAGGATTTGTTCGTTGCCGATAGCGCGCGAGGCCTCGGCCTGGGCCGCGCCCTGATCGAGGCGGTTTATGCCAAGGCCAAGGAGGCCGGAGCAAGCCGCGTTCATTGGTTGACGCACGAGACCAACGCTCAGGCCCGCATTCTTTACGACCGCATTGCCGAACGACCCGGCTTCATCCAGTATCGCAAGGTTTTCTAGCCCGCGCGCGGCGTCGATGGCGCCTGCCGATAGTGTTGAGATGTTGCCATGAGCGCTTCCGACAAGGTTCCTCCCGTCAAGGCCATGGTGTTCGATGTGTTCGGCACGGTGGTGGACTGGCGGAGCAGCCTGATCGCCGATTTCACGCAATGGAGTGCGAAGCGCGGAGTCAGCGGCGACTGGGCCGGTCTCATCGATGCGTGGCGCGGCGCTTACGTGCCGTCGATGAACGAGGTGCGCAGTCATCCTGAGCGCGGTTATCTCGCGCTCGACAGCCTGCATCGCCAGTCGCTCGACAAGCTCGTCGCGCAGTTCGGCATCAAGGGGCTGAACGCGGACGATCTTGCCTACATGACGCTGGGTTGGCATCGGCTGAAGCCGTGGCCGGACAGTGTCGGCGGTCTGACGCGGCTGAAAGGAAAATTCGTGATCGGCACGCTGTCGAACGGCAATGTTGCGTTGCTGACCAACATGGCCAAGCATGCCGGCTTGCCGTGGGACCTGATCCTCAGCGCCGAGCTGTTCGAGCATTACAAGCCGGACCGCGAAGTCTATCTGGGCGCCGCGCGATTGCTCGGCCTGCTGCCGGAGCAGGTGATGATGGTCGCCGCGCACAATAATGATTTGCGGGCGGCACAGGCACTCGGCTTGAAAACCTGCTTTGTACCGCGGCCGACGGAATATGGTCCGCTACAGGACAAGGATTTCAAGCCGGATGGCGATTGGGACGTTGTCGCGACCGATTTCGACGACTTCGCCAGCCGGATGGGTTGCTGAGATGTCATGGCCGCGCGCGCGACGGCGTCACCCCGAGGTGCCCGCTTTTGCGCGCCTCGAAGGGCGCCGGCGATCCTTCGAGGCTCGCTTCGCTCGCACCTCAGGATGACGGCCAAGGATGACGCCTCCCCCTGTCGTTATTCCAACTGAAACGCCGCCGGCCTTTCTCGGCGTACAAAACTCCGCGACCGGCAGGTTATGGCGGGATCGTCTCGATTCGCGCGGTGCCTCGCAGGCATTGGCGATCGTACAGCGTTATCAACTGCCGGAGATGCTCGCTCGCGTGTTGGCGGGCCGGGGCGTCGAACTGGACGCGGTTGAGGACTTCCTTGATCCGACGATCCGCAAGTTGATGCCCGACCCCTACACCGTGACGCAGATGGAGGTCGCGGCCAAACGCATCGCGGATGCGGCCACGCGCGGCGAGAAGGTCGCGATTTTCGGTGACTACGACGTTGACGGTGCAACGTCGTCCGCGTTGCTGGCGTGGCATCTGCGGCACTGTGGCCTCGATCCGCTGATCCATATCCCCGATCGGATTTTTGAAGGCTACGGTCCTAACGTCGAGGCGGTGAAGGCGCTTGCCGCGAAAGGTGCGACGCTGCTGGTCACGGTCGATTGCGGTACCACGAGCATTGAAGCGCTCGCCGAAGTCGGACGCCTTGGCATGTCCGTTATCGTCATCGATCACCATCAATGCGGCGACGATCTGCCGGCGGTCGATGCGCTGGTGAATCCGAACCGGCCCGATGATCTGTCCGGCCTCGGCCATCTGGCGGCGGTCGGACTGGTGTTTGTGACGCTGGTCGCGGTCAATCGGGAATTGCGCGGACGCGGCTTCTGGACCGGCGAACGGCCGGAGCCGGATCTGCTCGGCATGTTGCATCACGTCGCGCTCGGCACGGTCGCCGATGTTGCATCGCTGACCGGTCTAAATCGCGCCTTCGTCGCCAAGGGATTGATCGCGCTGCGGCGGCGCGACCACATCGGCCATACGGCATTGATGGATGTATCGCGACTGAACGGACCGCCGGAAGCATGGCATCTCGGTTTCATGCTGGGGCCGCGGATCAATGCCGGCGGCCGTATCGGCCGCGCCGATCTTGGCGTGCGGCTGCTGCTCGAAGGCGATGTGTCGGAGGCCGCGCGCATTGCCGCCGAACTCGATCGCCTCAATACGGAACGCCGCGAGATCGAGCAGGTAGCGGAAGCGCAGGCCGAGGCTGAAGCGTTGGCCGCGTTGGGGCTTGAAGACAAGGGCGCGGTGATCGTGACGGCCTCCGAGGGCTGGCATCCGGGCGTCGTGGGTCTGGTGGCGTCGCGTCTGAAGGAGAAATTTGGACGGCCTGCCTTCGCCATCGCGCTCGAGCCGGGAGGCATGGGGACCGGTTCCGGCCGTTCGATTTCAGGCGTTGATCTCGGCAAGGCGGTCCGCCACGCGGTGACGGATGGATTGCTGATGAAGGGCGGCGGACACGCGATGGCGGCGGGAATTACGCTGCGGAAAGAACGGCTGGCGGAATTCCGTGCCTACATCGAGGCGGCACTTGCCAACGATGTCGCGCAGTCCCGCAACATTCGCGAATTGTCGATCGACGGCGCGGTCAGCGCGCGCGCGGTGACGCCGGAACTGGTGGCGACGCTCAATCGTGCGGGGCCGTTCGGCGCCGGCAATCCGGAGCCGGTCGTCGCACTGCCGGCGCATCAACTGGTTTATGCCGATGAAGTCGGGCAGGCACATTTGCGGCTGCGTTTCAAATCCGGCGATGGCGCGATCGTCAATGGCATTGCCTTTCGCGCCATCGGCCAGAAGCTTGGTAACGCCTTGAAGGATAACCGCGGCCAGCCGCTGCATGTCGCGGGTTCGTTGACAGTCGATCGCTGGCAAGGGGCCGAGCGCGTGCAGATGCGCGTGATCGATGTCGCGGTGCCGGATGCCGGACCGGCGATCATTCGCTAAAGCCCTTCCGGTTTTGAGTGCCGGATTTAGCCGCCTTGCCGCAATCGTGCGAGCACCTTGAGCCCGGCGTATCCGTCGGTGGGCAGGCCAACCTTTTGCTGGAAGTCCTTCACCGCTTTCATGGTGTCGTTGCCGACCCTGCCGTCGGTGCCGCCGGTGTCGAAACCGGCTTTGGTCAGTCGCGTCTGCACTTCCTGCACCTCGGCCAAGGTCAACGCGCGTTCAGAACCGGGGAAGGGGTGGATGAACGGGCCGGCGCCGAGGATGCGGTCGCCAAGGTGGCAAATGGCCAGAGCGTAGTTCATTGAAGGATTGTAGCTGCGCACCGCATAGAAATTCGGGCCGAGCAAAAAAGCAGGACCACCCTTGACCGGAATCCACATTTTGGCGCTGGCATTGGGTTGCGGAAACGGCCTGCCGTCGGCGCGCGTCACGCCCATGCTGGCCCAGGCCGCGTAACTGCGGTTGCCGCTGGCTTCACCCGAGGCGCGCACCTCGTAGCCCCAATGTTCATTCCGGTGGTAGTTGCCACGGTTGACGAGATAGCGCGCGGTTGAGCCCAGCGCATCGTCGGGCTTGCCGAATGGTGAAACCCGGCCGTCGTGATCGTAGTCGATGCCGACATTGAGCCAGACCTCGGGCATCCATTGGGTGTGGCCCATCGCGCCCGCCCACGATCCGCGCATTTCCTGCGGCGTGCTCCAGCCGCGCTGGACGATGCGCAGCGCGTTGATGAGTTCGGTTTCCCAATAGATGCGGCGGCGTGGTTCGTTCCATGCAAGCGCGGCGAGCGAGGGAAACACCGGGCGCATGTGGTTCTGCTGCACCAGCGGATCGCCGTAGGCCGACTCGACGCCCCATAGCGCCAGCAGTGTCCCGCGCTCGACGCCGTAATCCCTCTCAATTCGCGCGAACAACGATTCGTTCTGGCGCAGCGCGACCTTGCCCGCAGTCAGGCGCCAATCCGAAACGCGACGATTGATGTACTGCCAGATTTGTTCCTTGAATTCGGGCTGGTTGCGCATCTTCCGGAAGACGCTCATGTCGGGTTCGATCGCTCCCATCACCCGATCATAGGTCGCGTCCGAGATGCCGCGTGCGCGCGCGCGGCTGCGGAATGTTTCGCGCCAGGCGTCAAAACCGGCCGGCGCGGCCCGTGCGGCGGGACTGACGAGCAGGGCGCAGGTTCCGATGGCTGCCCGCAACACGTCGCGCCGTGCCAGTCTGATGGGTGAATCGATGCTGCTCATGCGTCCAGTCTAGAAGAGCGGAAGCGATGTGTGAAATATCTTTCCTCGTGACGACGAACTCGGCTCTCGTGTCCCGAATCCGAAGCTCGCCTCATTTTGCGGCATTCGCTTTCGCGAACCTCGGATTCGAAAGGACACCAGCAAACTTATGATTCCAGTGTGGTTCAGGTTCGGAAGGCCGCTTGAAGGACTCGCCGGGACAATGAAGCGAACTTCCGAACCACCACACTAGTTGGTTTTGGTAGGCCGCTCGCTCTGCACGGTTCCGTTGCCATGTGGGCTGCCTGTCAGATCGGCGGAGGCGTCGGTCGATATCTCGCGTCCTCGTCCACCGATCAGGCGTTCATAGGCCGAGATAAGCGTGACGTAAGGATTGACCCACAGCCATCCCTCGCGCGTGAACACTTGAACGTCGAAGTGCAGATGGGTGGTCGTGCCGCCCTGGTAATCCTGATAGTTGGATACCAGCCCGATCTTCTCGCCCTCTGTGACGCGTCGCCCGTTGATGAGGCCGTCGGCGTCCATCTGGTCGGGATTCATGTGCATGTAGCGGAAGCGAATGTGTTCGGTCCGGGTGTTGACCAGCAGGGTTGCCGCTTCGCGTTTTGGGGTGCGGATGATGACGCCGTCACGCACCGCCACAACGGCATATTTGTTCGGTTCGCAGCGATCCGCGCCATCGTTGCGAAGTTGACAGGTGGAGGGCCGGATATCCTGACCCTGATGGCCGAAACCGCTTGCGCACTGTCCGACCTCAAAGTCGCGTGCTTCACAGAAATTGTCTTGCCAGGGATAAGCGTAATTCTCGCCGGCGGATTCGTCGAATACCAGCGGCTTGTGATTGGACTTGCAGCGATAGTGCGCGCCCTTGCGAAACGGCGGTGGAACGCGGCCGCGCTGGAAACAATCGCCCCAGTTCAGAAACGATTGCGAATTGGCGTAGGCCGGCGCGTTCAGAAGCGGAAAACGGATTTGCGAATAAACGGTCAAATCGGCATGGCCGGATTGCTCGCGGTATCCGCTATTCGCAATGATCTCTCCCGACGGCCGGTACGTGAAATCGGGCGAGGCAACATACGGTCTTGCCGCGACGTCCGCCGGCAGATTGGTGCGCGGTTGCGACGGCTGGCCGCCGGCGATGCGGAGCGCTTTCAGAAAATGCTCCGCAACCGATGAAGCCTCGCGGCAAGCCAGGCGGTCAGCGCGTGGCGCCCTGTCGATACAATGGATCGAGACGACATAGGGAACACCGAAGCGGGTGAAGCGGTAGCGCACGAATCCTTCGCGGATCACGCGCCGCAAGTCCGGAAACTGCGGGGCCAAAGCGCGCACAGGCTCGCCCTTGTTGGCCACCGGGTCATCGATGTCATAGACCAGAACCGATCCGGTGATCTGGACTTCGACCGGCTTGGCATAGACTCGTCCGGATCCGCCGGCGCTGTAACCGGGCGGCAATGCGAACAGCGCATCGTAGCCGGCCGGGCCAGCAGCCAGCATTTCGGCGGCACCGAAACCGGATTGATAGCGGGAAACAGCCAGGCCATCGGCGCCACCGGCGCGATCATTCAGATAGCTCGCGGTGTCGAATGGCAGCAGCACCGGGATCGGACTGCGGTTGATGCCTCGAAAGATTTGCGACGTTGCGGCGTTCAGTTGTTCGAACGCCGGCATGGTTCGCGGATCGGAGGCGGGCAGGCGACGGCGGCCGGAAAACGTGAAACGCGCGGCCACGGCCGGCTGTGCCGACATCTCCGCCTTGAGCTGATCGAGAGCCGCGCGCCATTCGACATGGATCGCGGAGATCGCGGGGGTTTTGAATTCATCGGCCGAGACGGGAGCGGTGAGAAAAGCCCAGACCGTGAGCGCTGCGAGCCATCGCAATCCTGAACCAGCTTTTGCGCTACGCGAATTCGCTTTTCTCAATAGCTCGGCCCCCGCGCGCCGTGAATCGTACCTAGTCCTTGGCGCGTTCGACGTAGGAACCGTCTTCGGTCATGACCACGATGCGCGTGCCGACGCCGACGTGTGGAGGTACAGCCGAGCGCACCCCGTTTGAAAGGATGGCCGGCTTGTAGGACGACGACGCCGTTTGCCCCTTGGTGACGGGCTCGGTTTCGACGACTTCGAGCGTCGCCCGCTGCGGCATCGTGATCGCGACCGGGATCATGTCGTGCAACGACAATTTGACGGTCATGTTTTCCTGAAGATACGGCGCGGCGTTGCCGACGATCTCCTTCGGAACCTGAACCTGATCGTAGGTCTCGGCATTCATGAAATGGAAGCCGTCGGCGTCCTCGTAAAGGTAGTTGAAGTTGTGATCCTCGATGGTCGCGCGCTCGACCTGATCGGTGGTCTTGTAGCGCTCGGATATCTTTACGCCGTCGCTGATTCGGCGCATTTCGATCTGGCTCACCGGCGTACCTTTGCCGGGATGGATGTTTTCGGCGGTCAGAACCACGTAAAGCTTGCCGTCTTGCTCAATGACGTTGCCCTTGCGGATAGAACTGGCGATGACTCTCACAGAATTTATTCCTAGCGTTCGGGTTCGGGACCGCTCCGGATATGGTTTTCCCGGGGCCGGCGAGACGGTTTCGGGCTGCAACATACTGATTTGGGGCGCAGATGCCAGTGCTTTGCGGCCAAACGAGGTTAGACCCCTATGATTGTCGGGGAAGTTCCATCGCCATGGTGGGCGCGGCACCGCCATGCCGATCGCAAGCCATTTCTGGCGGCGAGAGGGGCGATCACGGTCGCGCTGCGATCGTGGTTTGCCGGTCAGGGATTTACCGAGGTCGAGACCGGGGTTTTGCAAATATCGCCGGGCAACGAAACCCATCTTCACGCCCCTGTCACCGAAATCCGCAACGGACTGGGTGAGCGCGAGCCCAGGTATTTGCGGACGTCGCCGGAGTTCGCCTGCAAGAAGTTGCTGGCGGCCGGCGAGGAGAGGATTGTCGAGTTCGCCCGGGTATTCCGCGATCGCGAGCGGGGCGATCTGCATCTGCCGGAATTCACCATGCTGGAATGGTACCGGGCCAACGAGCCCTATGAGGCCGTTATCGCCGACTGTATCGCGGTGATCGCACAGGCGGCACAGGCGGTGGGCACCCGGCAATTCTCTTTCCGGGGCGAGATCGCCGATCCGTTTGCCGAGCCCGAATGGTTGACGGTTGCTGACGCGTTCACGCAGTTTTCGGGGATCGACCTGCTGAGGACAATCAGCGGCAGCGAGGGCAACCGCGATGCTTTGGCGAAAGCGGCACGGGACAGGGTGAAGGTCGCGGACGACGACACCTGGTCGGATATTTTCAGCAAGGTTTTGGTCGAACATATCGAGCCGCATCTTGGGCGGGGCAGGCCGACCGTACTGTTCGAGTATCCCGCGCCGGAATCGGCGCTGGCGCGCACCAAACCCTCGGACCGGCGCGTCGCCGAACGGTTTGAGGTGTATGCCTGTGGTGTCGAACTCGCCAATGGTTTCGGCGAATTGACGGATGCCGCGGAGCAAAGGTTGCGTTTCGAGCAGGCGATGGACGAGAAACAGCGGCGCTATGGCGAACGCTATCCGCTCGACGAGGAGTTCCTGGCTTCGCTGGCTGAGATGCCGCAAGCCAGTGGTGTCGCCCTTGGGTTCGATCGGCTGGTGATGCTGTCGAGCGGGGCGCCACGGATCGATCATGTGGTGTGGACGCCACCAACGAGCAATTCATGACGGATAAAATCAATACGACGCTGCGCCAGCCGCACGAACTTGCGGAGCGCGGTCTGGTGCCATCCGCATCGTTACCTGAATTGGAGAAGGTCGCGGCACGCTACGCCGTCGCATTGACGCCGGATGTCGTCGAATTGATCGATCCTTCCGATCCCTCCGATCCGATCGGCCTGCAATACGTTCCCAGCGTCAGGGAATTGGACAGCACTCCATTCGATCGCGTCGATCCGATCGGCGACCGCGTGCGCTCTCCCGTTGAGGGCATCGTCCATCGCTATCCCGATCGCGTGCTGTTCAAGCTGGTGCATGTCTGTGCGGTCTATTGTCGCTTCTGTTTTCGCCGTGAGATGGTGGGGCCCGGCAAGGAGACGGCGCTGACGGCGGACATTTATGAGAAAGCCATCGGCTACATCCGCGACCATTCGGAAATCTGGGAAGTCATCCTGACCGGTGGCGATCCGTTGATGTTGTCGCCGCGCCGGATCGCGGAGGTGATGGCGGACCTGGCCGCCATCGACCACGTCAAGATCATCCGCATTCATACGCGCGTGCCGGTGGTCGATCCGGCTCGGGTCAGCGACGAGATGGTTGCCGCGCTGCGTGTCAGCGGTGCAACGACGTGGCTGGCGATTCACGCCAATCACGCGCGTGAGTTGACGTCTGCGACGCGTGACGTTTTCGCGCGAATTGTCGACGCCGGCATTCCGATGCTGAGCCAATCGGTGCTGTTACGTGGCGTCAACGATAATCCTGCGGCGCTGGAAGAGCTAATGCGCGCTTTGGTGGAATGCCGGATCAAGCCGTATTATTTGCATCACGGCGATCTGGCGCCTGGCACCGAGCACCTTCGCACCACGATCGAGGCGGGCCAGCAGCTGATGCGGGCGATCCGCGGTCGATTGTCAGGTCTGTGCCAGCCGGAGTTTGTGCTGGATATCCCCGGTGGCTTCGGCAAGGTTCCGCTCGGCGTAAGCTATGTCTCCCGCGTCTGTGATGGGCAGCCGGAATCGGGCTATCGTGTCGTGGACTATCGCGGAGAGGTTCATGCATATCCGCCGAAGTGATAGTGTGTGAGAGTCTGGCGCGTCAGGCCATGAACCAGGACCCCGATGAGGAAGAAGCCGGCCGGACGCTTGAAAATGTGGTGCTGTTCGGTGTGTTTGTCGTCGTTGTCGCGGGTGGCGTTTGGTTGTTGCTGACGATGGCCGATGTGCGGAAAGGCCTTGATTGCTCGGCCCAAGGACGGCGTAATTGCGGAACGATCGAAATGCCGGATCGTTCTCGTTAAAGCGGACGTGTGGCAGATGGAGGTTGATATGAAACAGCTCCTGACAACAGCGGCGCTCCTGCTGATGGTTTTGGGATCAGGCGCGACGGCGCAAACCACGCAGGACAGCCGGCCCGCGGTGATTGACAGCATTCCCACCGCGCCGGTCGGTCATCGGCAGCCCCGCGCGGCAGACGTCCCTTCGGAAAAGAACCTGAGCAATCCCAACGATCCGGTGAACCGGGAAGATGCCGCGCTCGATCGCAAGATCAAGAGCATCTGCCGGGGCTGCTAGGATTTATCGGCCGCCACTTTGCGATGTGAGCGGCTCGTATTCTCGCATTTCCGTAGCGGCTAGGTTCGGTCGCGCGCGGCCAGCGCGACACCGATCAACGTCGCGCCGCCAAACAGCAGGTTGATGCCCACCAGCAGGCCGATGGCCCATAGGGCCGAGCCGGGAAGGCCGGCAACGATGATGGTCGCGACAATCAAATCCATGATGCCGCCAGTCAGCATCCAGCCCCAGCGCTGCGACAGTTCGCGGCGATGCTCCAGCGCGTACATGATCGTGGTGACGCCCTCGGCGATAAAATAGGCGCCGACGACAATCGTGAGCGTCAGGGTGCCCTGAACCGGCCGCGCCAGCAGCACGACCCCGACGATGATCGCCAGCACGGCCGAGATCAGCGACCACCAGAACCCCGGCATCTGTCGCTCCCAGAATGTCAGCGCCAGCCCGGCGATGCCGCTGACGAGAAACAGCCAGCCGAGGAAAACCGTCACCGCGAGACTTGCCAGCGGCGGCAGGATCATCGCGGCCAACCCGAGGATGACGAAGAGGATGCCCTCGAACAGGAAGGCTTTCCAGTGCTCGTGGACCGCCGCGCTCATTTTCGAAGGAAGATTGTTGACGTCATGCGGAGCAGTCATCGAAAATCTCCTGGTTCTGTAAGCGAGCCTTCGACTCCAAATAGCGCGGGCCGGTTCCCTCATGTGTCGACAATGGCAACCGCGCGTGTCCAACCCGCCGATGCGCGTTCGATCTTGACCGGAAAACAGGACACCGTGAACCCGACCGAAGGCAGTTGCTCGAGGTTATGCAGCTTTTCGATGTGGCAGTAGCCGATGTGACGCCCGGCTTTATGGCCTTCCCAAATCAGACTGGCATCTTTGGTCTCGGCGTAGCGTTTGGCGGTATAGAGGAAAGGCGCGTCCCAGCTCCAGCCGTCGATGCCCGTCAGGCGGACGCCGCGCTCGAGCAGATACATGGTGGCTTCATAACCCATGCCGCAACCGGCGTTGACGTAGTCGGGCTGGCCATACATGGCGCCGGCGCGGGTGTTGACGACCACGATTTCGAGCGGTGAAAGCGTATGGCCGATACGTTTGAGTTCGTCCTCGACGTCGCCTGCGGTCACCACGTAGCCATCCGGCAAATGGCGGAAGTCGAGTTTCACGCCGGGCTGGAAACACCACTCCAGCGGCACTTCATCGATGGTCCACGAGCGCTCGCCGCGATTCATTGTCGGGTGGAAATGCCATGGTGCGTCGAGGTGAGTACCGTTGTGCGTGGAAAGATTCACCGTCTCGACGGCCCAGCCCTGGCCGTCGGGGAGATCTTCGGCCTTGAGTCCCTCGAAGAATTCCAGCATCCGCGGCAGCCCCTGCTGGTGGTCGATGTATTGGATGGCCGGATGGTTGCCGGGCGGATCGGCAGGAACATCATTCTGCAAAGGCACGGAAATATCGATCAACCGGCGGACCATGGCGCTTCCTGTCTGTAGCGGCGGCTTAATATCGGGATAATGCGCGAAGCCAGGGACGATGCTCTTTGGCCCATATCTTCCACAGTTGGGAATGGAGTGGTCAAGATGGCTTGTCCATGCGGAAAAACGCCGTTATACGTTCGCCGCTGTCCCGGATCAGACCACGTGTCGAACCGGCGTGAGGTCGACGTTTCAGATAAGCGTCTGATTTAGCGGGCATAATTTATGACAGCGCGGAACGGCGGCTGCGACGCAAGTCCATGCATCGACGTCAGTGTTTCGCTCCCTTCGTCTATCGGTTAGGACGCCACCCTTTCACGGTGGAGAGAGCGGTTCGATTCCGCTAGGGAGCGCCACTTCGGCATACATCTGCGAACACCGCCTCCGGCCACCACGCGGCCGTTAACCGCTTGTTCCAGCTGACTTTCACCTCCGATACGGATGACGTGGTCGTCAACCTCGATCCTGTCGATAATCGCTCGGATATATGGCTTTCGGAACGGAGCCTCGCCGGACTGACCGTTTTCGCGCATCGTGCGGCCGAAGCTCTCGATCGCCTCGGGATCGAACGTGGTCGTAGCGGATGCCTAGGATTTGACCCGGTCGAGAGCGGCTTGGGCGCGATCACGATCGAGTTTGAGGCTTGCGAGTCGCTCCTTGAGCAGATCGAGATCCGTGATGCCGTCTTCGACCACTTTGTACAGCCGTTCGAGTTTTTCGGCGGCGTCCGTCACTTCGGTCTGAAGGGCGGCCAAGCGAGTTGTCGAAGGCGGCAACGGTTGCGCCGGGGCGCGATGCAAATCGTCGAGCCGCGCGGTGTGACCGTGGTCGCTTGCTTCGGATACAGGGCGGGAACCGATCCTGCTCGTCGATCTGTACGATCCGGCTTTGCATGCGGGCACATGAGCGAACGTGGAAGCTGCGTCGCCCCGAGATGTGCGCTCCATCTATCAACCTGCAACATCGATAAGGACGGTCGTTGCGATACGCCCCTATTGGATTGTCGCCCAAGTCAAAAACTTGTCGTCTCAAACCATTTCCCTTCGTCGTAGCTCGCATAATCTAATTTTCAGAAAAACGAACTACTTCGGGAGGGCTTTGATGCGGCTTGACGGCAAAGTGGCACTCGTAACCGGCGCTGCCATGGGAATGGGAGAGGCATTCGCAAAGCGCTTGGCGCACGAGGGATGCATTGTAATCGCCGCCGACGTCGCTGCCGCACCCGGCGAAGCCGTCGCCGAGCAGATCCGAAAGACTGGTCGGAAGGCGGAGTTCAGGCACTTGAATGTGACTGACATTTCCGGATGGAGCGACACGATTGCTTATGTGCGAAGCCGCTTCGATCGCCTGGACGTCCTCGTCAATAATGCCGGCGTAGCGTCGGCGGGCTCCGTTACCGATTGCCCCCTCGACGAGTGGAACAGGATTATTGCCGTCAATCTCACGGGAGTGTTCCTGGGCTGCAAGACCAGCATCCCTCTTATGGCCCATGGCGGCAGTGGATCTATTATCAACATCTCATCCATCTGGGGCAACGCGTCGGACCAGTTGGCGGCGGCTTACTCCGCGAGCAAAGGCGGAGTACGAAGCCTCACCAAATCGGCCGCGTTGCACTGTGCCGCAACGAATAGTGGCGTAAGGGTAAATTCGATCCATCCGGGTTTCGTCGCGACGCCGATGGTCGAGGGTGGGGTCGGGAGCATGCCTGAAGACGTGGCGGCCGCCTACGAAGCTCGCACCGTCGGCCGAGTTCCGATGGGGCGGATCGGTACCCCGCAAGACATCGAAGGCGCAGTCGTGTTTCTGGCCTCGGACGACTCCGCGTTCATGACCGGCTCAGAGCTTGTCGTCGACGGCGGAATGCTCTGCCATTGAGTCGCTATCTCGACGAATTGCTTTCATTTCATATCTTGAGGGCTGCATACGATGTTGAGCAACGCTATTCGACCCGCCTCGATTTTCGCTTTGTCGCTTGCGGCGATATCGCCTCTTTTTGCCGGAGCAGCCTTAGCAAAGTCATCAAAAGACAATCTGAAGATTGGCATCATAGCATTCGCCTACAACTCTCCCGCCGTCACAGCGATGACCGATGCGGCCATAGCTGACTGCAAGGCGCGAAACTGGACCTGTGAGCTCTTTGACGGCAAGACCGACCCGGTCGCCACAAGCAACGCGGGCGTCAATTTCGTCAACAGAAAGTTTGACGCGATCCTCAACTCGGTGTCCGACAACAATCAGCTGACGACCGTCATCAAGGCCGCCAAGGCTGCGAACATTCCCTTCGTTTCCATGTTCTCCGGCGATGTGCCTGGCATATCCGCCGATATTGGAGCGAGCGGCGTCGTACAAGGCGCTCTTTTGGCCGGCGTACTCCGGGACAAAATCGACCTGAAAGGCAAGGTCGCCATCGTCAATTGGAATGTGCTGCCGGTGCTCCGGGAGCGCACGCGCGGATTCAAGGCCACCGTCGCGGACGACAAAGACATTCAAGTTGTGGAGATCGAAGTCAAGGTTCCGGGCTACGTCGACGACGCCTACAATCAAGTCACGTCTTTGCTTCAGTCGAACAAGGACGTGAAAGCCATTGTGACAGGCTGGGACGAACTGGCGCCCGGGGTAGTCCGTGCGATTGAGCAGGCCGGCATGAAGGACCAAATCACCGTCTATAGTTACGATGCGTTACCGTCGACGTTGGAACTGATCCGCAAGGGTGGGCCGATGACCTTGACCGTCGGCTTCGGAAACAAAGTGGTCGGGCAAAAGGCGATGAGCGTCATCGCCGACGCCATCGACGGCAAGCCGGTTCCATTCCGCTCAATCATGGTCCGCTCCTGCATTTTCACAAAAGCGAACTTGCCGGCGCCCGGAGTTGAGCCAGACTATTCCAAGTGCACGACGTTCACGGGCGAGATCGAGAACCAATAATCAGTCACGGGCTGCGCCAAGGGCTTCTTCGATGAGCGACGGTAACGCTTCGCACGAACTTCTCCGTGCCTCCTCGATTTCGAAGGAGTTCAACGGACAGCGAGTGCTCGATGATGTCTCGCTCTCATTGCGCTCTGGCCAGATACAGGCACTTCTCGGCGAGAACGGCGCAGGGAAGTCCACCCTGATCAAGATACTGACAGGCGTGTACTCCGCGACGTCCGGCGAGATCATGGTCGCCGGCGCGCCGGTGACAATTTCTTCGCCGCATGATGCCCAAGCCGCAGGAATTGCCGTCGTCCACCAGCATGGCAATCTGGTCCCCTCATTGTCGGTTGAAGAAAACCTGCTGCTTGGTAAGCCCCTGCCGACCCGGATTGGAGTGGTCGATTGGAGAGCGGTACGTTCCAGGGCGACCGAACTCCTCGAGCGCGTTGACATGGCGATCGATCCCAGAACACCCGTTCAGGCTCTCAGGCCCGATCAGGTGGCAATGGTGTCGATCGCCAAAGCGTTGGCGGCCGATGCAAAGATCATAATTCTCGATGAACCGACGGCGGCACTTGTTTCGTCCGAGGTCGAGCTATTGTTCGCTCAAATGCGTCGGCTGGCCTCTCAGGGCCGAGCATTCCTCTATGTCAGCCATCGATTGAACGAAATATTCGAGATTGCCGACAGCGCGACCATCCTGCGCGACGGCATTGTCGCCTGGTCCTGTCAGAGCCGTGACCTGCTGACTCGCTCGGCCGTGATTTCCGCAATCGTCGGCAAGGAGAAGAGCCTGCTGGAGACCCATGGATCGATTATGTCGCAGAAGGAGGGCAAACAGCTTCTGGAAGGCATCGATCTGCGCGGAGACAAGGTTGCCGGATGTAGCTTGTGCGTCAATGAAGGCGAGATCGTCGGCCTGGCGGGACTGCCGGATAGCGGGGCAGAAGAAACGCTAGACCTTCTGTTTGGCCGCTCCGGGATGACGAGCGGGAATGTTCGGATAAGCGGACAGCGTGTCGAAATCGATTCACCGCGGCAGGCCATCCGCCACGGGTTCGCTTTCGTTCCGAAGGACAGGCTTGGGGATGCCGTCGTGCGCGGCTTCAGCGTGAGAGCAAATATCACGCTTGCGTCGCTCGAACGTTATGTGACCGATCGCGTAAGTCGTCTGGTCAGGCGGAATGCGGAGCGGCGTGCCGCAGAGAAATTCGCCAAGCGTCTCAACGTAAAGAGCGCCAGCATAGATTCTGATATCGGCTCCCTGAGTGGCGGTAATCAGCAGAAAGCAGTCATTGCGCGCTGGGTCGCAACGGATTCCAAAATCCTTCTGCTGAACTCACCAACAGCTGCCGTCGACATTGGCGCGAAGGCGGAGATCTATGAGTTGCTTCGGCAGATCGCAGCAACCGGGAAAGGAATTCTTTTCACGTCTACCGAATTGGACGAATTCGCACGCTTGTGTGATCGAGTGCTCGTCTTTCGCGGTGGGCAGGTCGTCGGCGAACTTGCCAGTGATCTAATTGACGAAGCAAACATTCTGCATCTCGCTCTGGGCGAAAACGTCAGCGCGTAGCGGTCGCATCGCTCCAAGATGAGCTCTGGAATGGTTGGCGCAACAAAAGACGAGACAAACCGCAAAGAGGTGGGACATGAACTCGTCCACGAAGGTTGAAGGCAGTTCGAGCAGCCAGGGCGCGTTGTCGCTGGGCGCGGTGGAGAGGAGGCAAGCGATCGATTGGGGAATGTGGCTCTCTCGATACGGCACGATTGTCTCGTTGGCGTTACTCGTTGTCGGATTCAGTATTGCCCGGCCAGACGTGTTCGCCACCGAACTCAACTTCATGAATATCCTGAATCAGGCGTCCATCCTTCTCGTCATTTCCGCGGGGCTTACGGTCTGCCTGGTGATGGGACAGTACGATCTGTCCATTTCGGCAGTCGCAACGCTGGCAAACTACACGGTCTGTGCGTTGCTCGTGATGCAGGGCAACTCCGCGATGATATGGCCGACCATCGCAGCGGTGGCGGGATTGTGCCTCATGGTCGGAATCATAAGCGGGGCAATTGTGAGCTATCTCGGCGTCTCCGCCTTCATTGGCACGCTGGCGATGGGCTCCATCTTGACGGGAGTCGTCCTCGGTTACTCACAGTCGAGGACCATTATTGGCGGCATCCCTGACGGATTCCTCGCCTTGGGACAGCAAAGCACACTCGGCATTCCCAATCCCGTCATTATCATGCTGGTCGTCGTGTTCGGGCTTTGGTTGCTGCTCGAGCATACGCAATTTGGCCGCAACCTCTATGCGATCGGTGGAAACCCTGAGGCGGCCAAACTGTCTGGCATCGCTGTGAAGCGTTACGCGCTTCTCGCGCTTGGCATCTCCGCCGTCTGCGCCGGAATCGGTGGCATGATCGCTGCCGCCAACCTCGGAGCGGGGCGTCCCGTCGGCGTTGGCGACGCATACCTGCTCAATGCATTCGCTGCCTCGTTCATCGGTGCATCGACCTTGCGGCCAGGGCAGTTCCATATCCTGGGAACGCTCGTCGGCGTGCTGATAATCGGCGTCATAAGCAACGGGCTGTCGATCATCGGAGTTCCGACGTACTGGCAATACATTGTCCAGGGCGCACTGTTGATCGTTGCCATGTTTGGCGCCGGCATCGTTGCCAATCGAAAAGCATAATTACTACGAACGAAAGGACACTCCCCTGAAGAGCGAGAGTTTGACCGGCAAGGCCATCATTGTAACGGGTGCCGCCCGAGGCATTGGCGAGGCCATCGCGCGTGAGTTGGCATCTCACGGTGCTCCAATGATGATAGCGGATATCAACGAGGAGGGTGCGGCCGCGGTCGCGCGCAGCATCAACGAATCTGGTGGATCCGCCATCGCGTGCCGGCTCGATGTAACAGAGCGTGACACGGTCGTTAGCGCCATCCGGAAAACGCAAGCCGAGTTCGGCAGGCTTGGCTGCATGGTGAACAATGCCGGTATCGCGCAGGGAAAGGCGTATCTGTCGCTGGATGAATCGGATTGGAGGCGCGTGATGGACACAAACGCACTAGGCGTTCTGATCGGGACTCAAGAAGCGGCCAAAGCGATGATCGAGCAAGGTCGTGGGGGAAGCATTATCAACACTGCTTCGATCGCCGGAAAGCAAGGCTTCAAGGAGCTGGCCCATTACTGCGCGAGCAAGGCGGCGGTGATATCGCTGACGCAGTCAGCGGCCAAGGCCTTTGGCGAGCATCAAATCACCGTAAACGCTATTTGTCCCGGGATCGTCGAGACCGAGATGTGGAACGTGCTTGGCGCGGACATGCACAACGAAGGGTGGTCAACGTCACCCGACGAGGCTTTTCGCGTTAACGCGGCGCTTGCAGTCCTTGGTCGCCCATCGGTGGGGCAAGATCTGGCCGGGATCGTTCGTTTCCTGGCGTCCGACGAATCGCGGTTCATTACCGGCCAATCGATCGTGGTGGATGGTGGAATCATTTTCAGCTGAGTCAATGGTGAGCTCCCCGGGCGGTGAAGCTCGCACGAAATCGGAGGTAAATTTGCATGACTAACAGCACAAAGACAGCGGCATCGACCGACGGTCCACGGCAGCAGGCGCAACGGTGGCTTGATAGCTTCGAGCGTGCGCTGCAGGCACACGATTTTCAGGCGGCAGCCGACCTGTTCGAGGAGGATGGCTTTGTCCGCGATCTAGTCGCGCTGTCGTGGAACATCCGTAGAAGGCCGCAATGCAATAAAGGAGTTTCTCGCGGAGGTCGTACCGATCGTCCAACCGAGGAACTTCACGCTCACCGAAGAGCCGACAGTTGCGGAAGGCATTACGGATTTCTGGATCCAGTTCGAGACGTTGACGACTGTCTGCATTGGTCATCTACGACTGCGCGACGACAAGGCCTGGACGTTGTTGACCGTGGCCGATCAATTGAGAGGCTTTGAGGAAAGCACAGGGTCGAAGCGACCGGTCGGGACTGAACATGGCGCGAAGACCGACCGAGTCACGTGGCAGGACAAACGACGACGCCGAGATGAGGCGCTCGGCGAATCCACCCAACCCTACGTGGTTGTCATTGGCGGAGGACAGGCGGGCCTTTCACTCGGCGCAAGGCTGAACCAGTTGGACGTTCCAGTGCTCGTAATCGACAGGCTCGCCAAGCCTGGAGACACCTGGCGATCTCGCTACAAATCGTTGTGCCTGCACGACCCCGTTTGGTACGACCATATGCCGTACATGCCTTTTCCAGACACTTGGCCGATCTTCACGCCAAAGGACAAGATGGGTGAATTCCTGGAGACCTACGCCACGCTATTGGAAATCCCATACTGGGGAAACACGGTGGCGAAGTCTGCAACCTTCGATGAGAAGCGCAAGGAGTGGACGCTGTTGGTCGAGCGTGAGGGCCGGCCTCTGTCATTGCGGCCGAAGCACATTGTCTTTGCAACAGGTTTGTCGGGCTTTCCAGCAATGCCCGACCTTCCTGGTGCGAAGGATTTCCAGGGCGAGCAGCATCATTCTTCCGCCCATTCCGGTCCTGATGGTTGGAGAGGCAAGAAAGTCGTTGTCATTGGCTCCAACAATTCAGCACACGATATCTGTGCTGCCCTATGGGAGGAGGGCGCGGACGTCACCATGGTGCAACGTTCAAGCACGCTTGTCGTCAAGTCCGCTACATTGTTTGAGTTAGCTGTGAAGCCGCTCTATTCCGAAGAGGCGCTTAAGAGCGGAATGACCGTTGAAAAGGCCGATCTGATTCAGGCGTCATTGCCCTATCGAGTGCTCGCCGAGTTGAGCAAGCCGCTCTACGAGCAAATACGACAGCGCGACGTTGCTTTTTATGAAGGGCTCGAAAAGGCCGGATTTCAACTCGACTTCGGAGAGGATGGCTCCGGATTGTGGATGAAATATATGCGGCGCGGATCGGGGTATTACATCGACGTAGGCGCATCGCAACTCATCATTGACGGGAGTATCAAGCTTAAGCAGGGACAGGTCGAGTCGATAGGACACAATAGCGTTGTGCTTAGCGATGGAACCGAGCTTCCCGCGGATTTGATTGTTTACGCCACGGGCTATGGTCCAATGAGCCAACGTGCGGCGACCATCCTTTCGGAGTCGATTGCACGCAAGGTCGGTCGCGTCGGAGGACTTGGCTCTGAAACGACCAAGGATCCCGGCCCTTGGGAAGGTGAGTCGCGCAACATGTGGCGACCCACACAACAGGAGGGCCTGTGGTTCCACGGTGGTAATCTGTACCAGTGCAGGTTCTTCTCAAAGCTTTTGGCGCTCCAGCTCAAGGCGCGTATGGAAGGAACTGGATACGACCACCTATGGCCTTCAAGAAGTATTTCACGCGGCCTAGTTCTTCGGTTCGCTATCCATGGAACAATTCGGCGACAAGTTCGAGGCGTTTCTACATAGTTTCCGGTCGAAGAGCCTTCGACCGGCGGAGTTTATGACCCAATTTTATTGGGTATTGTTGGCAGTTCGCCGCTGCCGGGTATTTAGCCAGTGATTTGACGGAAAGCATTCTCCCGCAGCTGCTTTGGTCCCAAGCCAAACCACCGATTGCACGCTCGGTTCAGTCCTGACGACTCCTTAAAGCCTAATCGCTCGGCGATAATTCCGAAGCAGAGATTGGTCCGATAAAGATATTGTTCCGCCAAACTCCGCCTAACGTTGTCCAGGATCTCCTCGAAAGTCGTGTTCTCATCACGGAGTCGGCGCTGCATGGTGCGTACCGACATGCACATCAGATCGGAAACGCGATCCTGGGTACAAGACTCTGTTTGGATAACGCTCGATATTAATCGACGAACCTCTGTTGTGGAGTTCGATGAATACGGCGCTTGTTTCGACAAAATATAGTGTTCCGCGAGTTCGCTAAGTAACTCATTTTGACCTTCGATACGGGTGCTCAGCATCTCTGACGAAATCAGAAGACCAGTGCGACACATCTCAAATTTTGGTGTAACGCCAAACACTCGTCGGTACTCTGAAATCGGAGAAACGGGTGCGTGCTGAAACCAGACCTCTCGTGGCACGTATTCTCGCCCGATCAGATTTCGAGCAATACGATTCGTAACTGCCATGCTCAACTCAAACGTTTGAACTGCGGCTGGCTTTCGATCAATATCGATGTCAAAGGACAGAAAGTCGGCGTTGTGTCCGGTGCAATGCACCTTCAGGACAATCGCGGGGCTGTGAAAGCTGAGATGTTTCTCGGCGAATTCGAACCCATGGCGGGCAGTTGCAGCGTTTCGCATCGCGACTCCCAGAGCACCAAGCATTGTCACGTCTTGATGTTCGGCGAGCGTCAATCCAAGATTTGGAAGATTATATCGATCTGCAACGCCGTCGAGTAACTCCATCACGGCTCGATAGGAGACATAACTCTCCTGCCACCGCGCTGCCGACAGATCAATATTGGCTGATCGCAGCAGAGAAGTCGCTCGGGCTCCTCCAAGTGGACCGATGCAGTCGAAACCGCTGATCCCTGCCGCCCTAAGCGGCGCGGTATCCATGGCCATTTCAGAGCTCCCTCTAAAATTTCCTGTACGATAACATCGTGCTCCACTTGCGATAATGTAATAAAATACCACGATGAGTATTTAGGAGAACGTTCCGATTACCTCGATTAAGTGTTGGCTCGCGTTGATGCGTACGAGTGCTAGTAAGTCTCTATATGACGATCGCGCTGATACAAAAGTTCCAAGTTTGATTCTGAATGGCGTGCCGGAATACCCATCATTCCGAGCAGAACAGCGAGTTCCAACTAGATAGCAAGCGCCACCAAATTTGAATCCTCATCTTTGGCAGAATGACCCCTCCGCTCACTCGCGTGAACTACTCGCAAGCTTACCAGCAGGATGTTGGTGTCTCGACGGACATCATCGAGAGCGTCTTCTCTCGCGTCCGGCGTTCCTACCTCGGAATTCACCATCGGTCTTCGCTGAAGTACGTGGATTGGTATGCCGCCGAACTGGCCTGGCGCGAGGAGGGCCGCCGTATCGGGAACCGCGGACGAACGATCGAGTGCTCGTGCGCGCCCTGATGCATTCGGCGTCGTGCGAACTCTGCGGATACTGGCAAGGGAACAAGCCTCCCGATCTTGCGGCTTCTACGTGATCGCTTTGCCCGGGAGGACCATTTTCAAGTTTGAACTCGAGCCTGAACTTCTTTCGCTGCATTCCAGCTCGCCAGTGCCGTTAATGTGGATTTAGGGCGCTGGACACTTTCCACGAAAATCCGATTGTCGCGTCGTCGAACCCTTCTGGTCACGCCGGTTATGACCAGCGGCGCCATCCGTTCCAAACCGCCTCGCTCGAAACCAAGCGCTTCATCACACCCAAGGCTGCCTCCCAAAAACAGTCTTGAATCTGATTCATCCTTAGAGTCCGCGCCATTTAGGACTCCATGTCTCCGCGTAGCATCAAATTATCCAAGAATATCAAGTATTTATAAGTTCGTGGTTTTGTCCTCAATGGCGTGCCAAACAATTTCGATGATTTAGCTGATGTGTTCGGTACAGTTCGAGCAACTGCGGTTGCTGTCTGCTCAAGGGTTTTCAACCATGCCGAAGGCTATTCTGGCGGTCCTGATCTGGGTGTTTGCGGCGGCGACGGCCGTGGCGCAAAGCAGTGGCGACCGCGGAAACCGCCACTTTTCGCTGGAAAAGGATCACGTGGGGCAGCGATCCGTCGCTCCATCGCGATCGGTCAAGTCCTGTGCGGAATTCGGCGCGGGATTCGTTCGGGTCGAAGGATCCGATACATGCGTGCGCCTCGGCGGTTCAATCGGCATTGGCGTCGGTGGCGGCTCGGGTCGCAGCGGCGGAATCCGTTGACCGCGGAGCCCATGCAAAACTGAGCGAGGAGGCACGATGCGGCTGGATGTCATCGTACCGGTGCTGATGTGTTGCGCGCTGCTGTGGTGGTTTGGGCAGGGCATGAGCTGGACACGGCGCGCCCTCGTGACGATCGTTACGCTCGCCGTGATCGTTTTCATTCTGCTGTTCGAGCGCGGCATCAACTAGGTCATTGTCGCTTGCCGGGCGAACAAAAAGAGGCCCCGGATTCGGAGCCTCTTGGTGTCGACATCGAGCAATCGGATTTCGATTGGCCTCGATCAGCGAAAAAACAACCATAAAAGCAGGATGATTGGAATCGGCACTCCCAGAAGCCAAAGCAGAATTCCGCGTCCCATATTCGCCTCCTTGATGAATCGTCGAGGAGAGAACGCGGCGCGCGACGGCTGGTTCCGTCGAAGTTATTACCAGTGCCCGGTGTTGGGCATCGAGGACCACGGCTCCTGCGGGGCGAGGGCGTCGCCTTTCTGCAGAAGCTCGATGGAATGCAAGTCGGGTGAGCGGATAAATGCCATCTGCCCATCGCGCGGCGGGCGATTGATGGTGATGCCAAGCTTCATCAGGCGGTCGCAGGTCGCGTAGATATCGTCGACCTCGTAAGCGAGATGGCCGAAGAAACGATCCTCGCCGTATTTCTCTTCTTCCCAGTTGTAGGTCAGTTCGACCAGCGGAGCACCACGACCTTTGCTTTGCTTCAGCAGGCCCTCGTCATCGGCTGCGCACAAGAACACCAGCGTGAATTTCCCCTTGTCGTTGTCGACGCGGCGGACTTCCTTCAGCCCCAGCGCGTCGCTGTAGAACTTCAGCGCCACATCGAGGTTTCGAACCCGCAGCATGGTGTGCAGATAACGCATTTTCTTCTCTCCAGGATTTTTCGTTGTAGGGGGTCGTGACGATTAGGATCGCTGTTGGAAACGCCGGCGCTTTGGCGCGTCGCCGATCCGGCTGGTACGCGGGTATTCTATGAGTTCTTCTCGGAAATATCGAGCTTGCTGTTCTGGCCTGTTGCGATGGCGAAATTATACAGGTGCGGCTTTCGGCCGGAACCTGCCTTGGATACGTTGAACCAATGAAACGATCAGACGTTATCGGCGGGTGAGGCAAAGGAAGCTTGTCATGAACAAAGCAGTGTTGGTGGTTGCCGCAACCACTTTGATCGGGGCGACGGTGATGACCGCGCCCGCCGAAGCGCGTGGCAGGGGCTTCGGCCCGGCAATCGGTTTCGGTCTCGCCGCCGGTGCGCTGGCGGCTGGGGCTTACGGAGCCTATGGGCCATACGGAGCCTATGGGCCTTACGGTTCATATTATCGCCCGCGCTATTACGGACCGTCATATGCCTATTACGGTTACGGTGGGCCCCGCTATTATTCTGGACCACGATATTACTACGGTGGCCCTTACGGCTACTATGGCGGTTACGGTCATGGCTGGCGTCATCGGCATTATCGCCATTGGTAATTTCGCTGGCGGCAATAGGCGAAGCCCGGAATTCCACCCGGGGCTTCGTCTCATTTTGAAAGATTTCATTAACACTTCCGAACGCTCTCGCTTGGGATGGATCGTTGCGATGCTATTATTCGCGGATGATCCATCTCGTACCAGTTGCGACGGTGCTGTCTGCCGGTTTGGAGGGGCGCCCGGCGCCCGCGATAGATATCAGCGATGACGCTGCGACAGACTATTGGGCCTATCGACTGAACGTATCGCGCGATCAACTGTCGGCCGCGATCGAGGCGGTCGGTTCGTCGGTCGCGGCGGTGCGGCGTCATCTCGGCAGATAGGAGCGGCGGCCCGAGCCGGCGAGGCGCTGGGACTGGCCCAAGAAGCGAATGTCAAATTCGCATCTCCACTGGAATTTTGTATGCGCGGGCGGCCTTTGGATTCTAACATTCGCGTGGGCATCCTTGGAACGGGATGCAGATGTTGGAATCGGACCACTGGATGATTGCAGAGAATCTTCAAAGAGGTGTCGAGCAGCTCGGAGAGATGATCGCCGCGGCATCCGTTATCGTGCCATTCACGGGGGCCGGCATCTCCACTGAATGCGGTATTCCGGATTTTCGTTCGCCGGGCGGCTTGTGGACGCGCAACCGGCCGATTCCATACGACGAATTCGTCGCCAGCCAGGAAGCGAGGGATGAATCCTGGCGACGGCGTTTCAACATGGAGCCAACGTTCGCCGCTGCACGGCCGGGGCGTGGCCATCGTGCGCTGGCTGCGCTTTACAAGGCCGGCAAAACGCCTGCCGTTATCACCCAGAATATCGATAACCTGCATCAGGCTTCGGGCTTTGCAGCCGATGATGTGATCGAGTTGCATGGCAATACAACCTACGCGCGTTGCATCGCCTGCAATCGGCATCACGAATTGGCTTGGGCCAAGTCGCGCTTCGATCAAACCGGCGCGGCGCCGCGATGCGAAGACTGCGATCAACCGGTCAAGACCGCGACGATCTCCTTTGGGCAACCGATGCCGGAAGAGGCGATGCGACGCGCCACCGAGTTGGCGCAGGCATGCGACCTGTTCGTCGTCGTCGGTTCGTCGCTGGTGGTGTGGCCCGCCGCGGGCATGCCACTGCTTGCCAGGAATTCAGGGGCACGTCTTATCATCATCAATAACGAGCCAACCGAACAGGACGACATGGCCGATCTGGTGATCCGCCATGATATCGGCGAAACGCTCGGTCCCTTCGTTGGCAATTGATCTGGTATCGGCCTGAACGGCCAGCAGCATTTTGCCGCATTCGAAAAACCAAAATGCTTCTCGCTGCGGTACAGCCGGCCATATTCGGCGTCGCAAAATGATTCGAGCGGCGCAAGTCTGTTTATAGATTGCCCGGCGCCTGTTTTTTGTGTTTGCGACCAGAGCGGGAGTGCTATCGTCGAATCACGAGATTCGCGGGGCGTCTTCGTGAATGATGACTGGTGAAATATTCGTTGCACGTCGCCGATCAGGTGCGTGTTCGGGGCTTTTTAACGTGTGAGGTCCGGGGTCATGGGGTCGGACGGATTTGAGTCAAAGCATTTAGGAAGGCACGTAGGCCTGCCCGGCAGGGCGCAGGCAGATGCATTCTCTGAAACCGCCCGCGGTCCTGCACTCGATCCTTTCGCAGGGCTCGCCGATGCCAGCAAGCTGATCGAGGTCAGGGGCGTCATCAAGTGGTTCGATGCGTCGAAAGGCTATGGCTTTATCATTCCTGACGATGGATCGCCCGACGTGCTTCTGCACGTCACCGTGTTGCGGCGCGACGGCCATCAGACTGCCTATGAAGGTGCCCGTATCGTTTGCGAGTGCGTGCAGCGGCTGAAAGGCTATCAGGCCTTCCGTGTGCTTTCGATGGATGAGTCGACCGCTGTGCATCCGGCGCAAATGCTGCCGCCGCGCACCCACGTCAGCGTTACGCCGACCAGCGGACTCGAGCGGGCGCAGGTCAAATGGTTCAATCGCTTGCGTGGCTTCGGCTTCCTGACCTGCGGCGAGGGTACGCCGGACATCTTCGTCCATATGGAAACCTTGCGGCGCTATGGCATGACCGAACTTCGTCCCGGCCAGTATGTGCTGGTGAGATTCGGGCCCGGCTCCAAGGGGATGATGGCGGCCGAAATCCAACCCGAAAACGGCGCGGCGGGACTATCGTCGCACTAAGCCGGATCTGGATTGCGGCCGCGCGCCGGCCGCCGCGCGAAGCGTCGTACCGGTCCCACGATTTGGTGACTGGCATGCCGGGACGGCGATCTGCCATGATCCAGCCGAAATTGCCTCCGTTGTAATGCCGGGCGTTCCTCTGTCCCATCGGTGGAACGTACCGGCGCGGCGATGCTGCGGCATTCGCGGCTGTCTGTGCCTGTTCGGGCGGCTCTGCACAAAGGTCTGCGCTTATGAATTCGATTCAAAGGTTTGATTTTGCACGTCGCAGGCTTGGTCTGACGCTGGGGGCTCTGGTGTTGCTGCTCCTTGGTGTCGCGGTGGGAGGCAGCGCGCGCGCCGCGCAACTGCAGACCCTCGAGATCGCCACCAAGTCCGGCGTTCAGGTCTTTTCGGTCGAGGTCGCCACGACGGAAGAGGAAAAGCGGACCGGCCTGATGTATCGCAAGGAATTGCCCGATGGCCGCGGAATGCTGTTCGATTTCTCGCCCGAACAGGAAGTGTCGATGTGGATGAAGAATACGTTCATTCCATTGGATATGATCTTCATTCGGGCGGATGGCCGGATCCTGCGGATCGCCGAGAATACGGTGCCGCAATCGACCGCGATTATTTCGTCCCGTGGCCTTGCCAAGGGCGTGCTCGAGGTCATCGCGGGAACCGCCAGGAAATACGGCATTGCACCCGGCGACAGGGTCGCTCACCCGCTGTTTAATGGGCGCTGAACCCGCTCCGTGGCTTGCTGGCGCGGTCGGGAGCGTGTATCGACATCGCGTCGCAGCAGATCGCGGTTACGGTTTGCGAAGCCGATCGGGGTATAGCGCAGCCTGGTAGCGCGGCAGTTTTGGGTACTGCAGGTCGTTGGTTCGAATCCAGCTGCCCCGACCAAATCTTACAATCACATCAATAGTATATCTCAAGAAACCCCGGATTTCTTCCGGCTCCGTGTGGATATGATTCGTCTCGACAGCATCAGCAAGCAAAACGGCCACCAGATCGTCTTCATCGAAGCTTCTGCAGCCCTCCAGAGGGGCGAAAAAGTCGGCCTGGTTGGTCCGAACGGAGCCGGCAAGACCACGCTATTCCGGATGATCACCGGGCAGGAGCACCCCGATGAGGGGCAGGTGGCGGTCGATCGTGGCGTCACGATCGGCTACTTCAGCCAAGATGTCGGCGACATGTCGGGTCGCAGTGCGGTATCGGAAGTGATGGACGGCGCCGGACCGGTCAGCATCGTGGCGAACGAGTTGAGGGAACTCGAAGCCGCGATGGGCGATCCGGACCGCGCGGACGAGATGGACAGCATCATCGAGCGTTATGGCGAGGTGCAGGCCCGCTTCGAGGAATTGGGCGGCTACGCGCTGGAGGGACGCGCGCGGGAAGTTCTCGCGGGTCTCAGTTTCAGTGCGGAGATGATGGATGGCGATGTCGGTGCGTTGTCGGGCGGCTGGAAGATGCGGGTGGCGCTGGCTCGCATCCTGCTGATGCGGCCCGACGCGATGATCCTTGACGAGCCGAGCAACCACCTCGACATCGAGAGCCTGATCTGGCTGGAGCAGTTTCTCAAGGGCTACGAGGGCCTGTTGTTGATGACCTCGCACGATCGCGAGTTCATGAATCGCATTGTCGACAAGGTCGTGGAAATCGATGGCGGTTCGCTGACAGCCTATTCAGGCAACTACGAGTTCTACGCCCAGCAACGTGCGCTGAACGAGAAGCAGCAGCAGGCGCAGTTCGAGCGCCAGCAGGCGATGCTTGCCAAGGAAATCAAATTCATCGAGCGGTTCAAGGCGCGCGCTTCGCACGCAGCGCAAGTGCAGAGCCGGGTCAAGAAACTGGACAAGATCGAACGGGTGGAGCCGCCCAGGCGCCGCCAGACCGTGGCCTTCGATTTTCTTCCGGCGCCACGATCCGGCGAGGATGTCGTCAGTCTCAAGAACGTGCACAAAAGCTATGGCAGCCGGAACATCTATTCGGCGCTGGATTTTGCGGTTCGTCGCAAGGAGCGCTGGTGCGTCATGGGCATCAACGGGGCCGGCAAGTCGACGCTGTTGAAACTGATCGCCGGCGCGACGGAGCCGGACGAGGGGGCGGTAACGTTGGGCGGCAGCGTCAAGATGGGGTATTTCGCGCAGCATGCGATGGATCTGCTTGATGGCGAGCGCACGGTTTTTCAGTCGCTGGAGGACTCCTTCCCCCAGGCCGGGCAGGGTTCGTTACGCGCGCTGGCCGGATGTTTCGGTTTCTCCGGCGACGATGTCGAAAAGCGATGTCGCGTACTGTCGGGCGGGGAAAAGGCCCGCCTGGTGATGGCCAGGATGCTGTTCGATCCGCCCAATTTCCTGGTGCTCGACGAGCCTACCAACCATCTGGATATGGCGACCAAGGAGATGCTCATTGCGGCGTTGTCGCAATATGAGGGGACCATGCTGTTCGTCTCGCACGATCGTCATTTCCTCGCTGCGCTATCCAACCGGGTGCTGGAATTGACGTCCGAAGGCGTCCACAAATATGGCGGCGGATATACCGAATACGTGGCGCGGACGGGTCACGAGGCTCCCGGTTTGCGAAGCTGAGGCTGCGTGCCGGCAGCCGCATCATTGACGGATAGTCCGCTGCGGGATGTAGATTCAATCGCCGCGGCCTGTGTCGGAATCGCGCAAAGGTGATCGAGCCGCCATATCCCGACGGCCGATCTTGTTTCTTATCTCCTCGCTATCATCACTCTCGTGGATGCCATCGATTGCCGGTGACGCGGTGTGATGCAGAGGAGGCTTGACGATGTCGACCAAGAGGATCGTCGCACTGGCTGCGGTGGCGGCCATGGCGCTAGCGGCGCCGAGTATGGCGCTCGCGCGTGGCGGCTTTGGTGGAGGAGGCGGCTTCCACGGAGGAGGCGGCTTCCACGGTGGCGGAGGCTTTCATGGCGGCGGAGGCTTCCATGGAGGTGGCTTCCGCGGAGGGTTTGGTCATGGCGGATTCCATCGCGGCTTTGGTTTCGGGCCGGGTTTCGCCTTTTATGGGGTACCGTACGCCTATGGCTATGGCCCATATGGTTATGATGACTACTACGATAGCTACTACGGCGACCCCGGTTGCTATCGGCTTCAGCGTGTTCGAACGCCTTACGGCTGGCGCACCCGGCAGATCAACGTCTGTTACTGAACGCGCCTGAACAGATTCCAGTCGGTCCTGCGGGCGCGAGACCCGGGATGTTTTCACGCGGAGCGGATATCGCTTCCCGTGCAGGAGATGCGTTAAGCGAAAGCCAGCGCTCCGATCGGGGGCGCGGGCTTTTCCGATGGCTACGTTGCGATGTTTTCGGGGGGCGACCGGTTCGATACCGCCCGTCAGGATTGTGCCATGTCCGACGACTTGACCGGTGCCGCGGGTGGCTGCGCCGCGCTCGCGTTTGCCGCCGGGGTCGGCTTCGGCAACGGCTTATCCTGCCTTTTCGACCATGAGATATAGTAAGCGACGATCGTCATCGCGGCGATTCCGGCGGCGCTGACCACGATCTGCGCCAGCAGCGTCCCCGAACTCATCAGCAGCGCGAAGTGGGCGATGAAGGAGAGGAAGACGCCGACGCAAAAGACGGCCAGCGACTGCTGTCCGCACTTGATCACCGGATCGAAAACCCGCCACTGCAAGCCGCGCCAGTCCTTCGAGACGAAGCGGGTCACGAAAAATGCGATGATGACGAAGTGCAGGACGCGATAGGGCGCAAGGTTGGTCTTGTCGTTGGGATTGAATGCATCATACAGCCACGAAGGAAACATCGCGCCGAGTTCGGGGAAGCGGCCGGCCATGGTCATGACCAGCGAGAACAGCAGGTAGGCGCCCCCCAGATACAGGAGAACCGGCGACTGAATGACCGAGCGTGATGCTGTGGCGCCGCCGAGCGCAAACCAGGCTCCGAACATGAACAGCAACTGCCAGGCGAACGGATTGAAGTACCAGGTTCCCTCGGGATAGGAGTGCAGGTTCCAGCCGAACTGGCGGGCGGCAAAATACAGTGCCAGCGAGGCAAGCATGGTCAAGTCGGGCTTGCGCAGCATCATCCACAGCACGGGCGGGAAAAAGGCCATCAGCACGATGTAGAGCGGCAGCACGTCAAGGTTGAGGGGCTTGAAGCTGAGCAGCAGACCGTGCGTCAGGGTCTGGATCGGATTGGCGACCAGCCCGGCGACGTTGAACTCGTTGATGATGTCGACGTCGTTGTAGCGCTGGGCGACGTAGCCGATCGTGGCAATATAGATCACGAACAGCACGATGTGCGCCACGTAAAGCTGCCACACCCGCTTGAACAGGCGGGTTGCGCCGACGACGAAGCCGCGCTCCAGCATCATCTTGGCGTAAACGAAGGAGGCCGTGTAGCCCGAAATGAATACGAACAGGTCGGCGGCGTCGCTGAAGCCGTAGTTGCGCGTTGTGATCCAGTTGACGACGTTGTCAGGGATATGGTCGAGAAAAATGGCCCAGTTGGCGATGCCGCGAAACAGATCGAGGCGGAGGTCGCGGCCTTTGGGTGGCAGGGTTGCGTGGATGTCCATGAGGGCCGTTTGCACTATAGGTTCAGGTGGAAATGGGAGCTGTCGGCAAGTAATGTCTTGTCGAGATTGTCACAAGGCCACGGACGGATTATAGCATACTCAAATGGTGGATCGTCGCTCTTCCGGCGTCCACCGTTTGACAGGCGAGGCTTCCCGTCGCCTGTCGTTATTCCCGATTACCCAGAAACGCATACAGGCCTGCCACGTCATGACCGCACGCATTTTTAGACCTGCCAAGAGCGCGATGCAATCGGGGGCCGCCAAAACCAGGGAATGGCAGTTGGATTACGAGCCCGAGCAGCCGCGAGTCGTCGAACCGCTGATGGGCTGGACCAGCTCGGGCGACATGAAGCAGCAGCTTACGCTGCGCTTCGAAACCAAGGCGGAAGCGATCGCTTATTGCGAACGTGAGGGGATCGCCTATCAGGTCATCGAGCCGGAGGCGCGGATACCCCGTCAGATTGCCTACGCCGACAACTTTGCCTTCCGGCGTACCGATCCCTGGACGCACTGAAGCTCACCGGTATCGGCTTGACCTTCTAAGGTGTCGATAGCGTCGTCGCGGCGGCGGACATCTTCAATGCCAGATCAATGCTGATTCGCGGTATCGGCTTCCGGCTCGTCGGGATCGAAGGAGCTCCTGCCGGCCTTGAAAGTTGAGCTTGCGTCAGATGGCGTCGCGATGACAACATGGCGTCGATCGCGGCCGATGCCGTTCAAACGTAACCATCTGGAAGGCCATGCCGCTTCATTCCAATATCGACCCGAAGTCCCCGGATTTTATTCAAAATGCGGAGGCGATGCAGGGTCTCGTCGCCGAGTTGAAGGAAAAGCTGAACGAGGTCGCCGGTGGTGGCGGCAAGGTCTCTCGGGCCCGGCATACCTCGCGCGGTAAGATGTTCGTGCGCGACCGTGTCGATCTGCTTCTCGATCCCGGCAGCGCCTTTCTTGAGTTGTCGCCGCTGGCGGCCAACGGCCTTTACGGCGGCGATGTGCATTCGGCGAGTGTCGTCACCGGTGTTGGCCGCGTCTCGGGCCGTGAGTGCGTGATCGTCGCCAACGATGCGACCATCAAGGGCGGCACCTATTATCCGATGACGGTGAAGAAGCATCTGCGCGCGCAGGACATCGCGCGCCAGAACAACCTGCCGTGCATTTATCTGGTTGATTCCGGCGGCGCCTTCCTGCCGCAGCAGGACGATATCTTCCCGGATGAGCGCCACTTCGGCCGCATTTTCTATAATCAGGCGAATTTGTCCGCAGAGGGGATTGCGCAGATCGCCATCGTCATGGGCTCCTGCACCGCTGGTGGCGCTTACGTTCCGGCGATGTCGGACGAAAGCATCATCGTGCGTAATCAGGGCACGATCTTTCTTGGCGGGCCGCCCCTGGTCAAGGCCGCGACAGGTGAAGTCGTAACGGCGGAAGAACTCGGCGGCGCCGACGTCCACTCGCGCCAGTCCGGCGTCACCGATCACTACGCGCAGAACGATAGCCATGCGATCGGCATCGCGCGGCGTATCGTCGGTACGCTGAAGCAGTCGCCGCGTCATGTGTCCGGGTGGCAGACGCCGCGCGCACCGCTTTACGCGCCGGCGGAAATCTACGGCGTGGTGCCGGCCGACAATCGCAAGCCGTTCGATGTTCACGACATCATCGCGCGGATTGTCGATGGCTCCGAATTCGACGAGTTCAAGAAGCTGTATGGCCAGACCCTGATCTGCGGCTTCGCTCACATCTGGGGCCATCCTGTCGGCATCATTGCCAACAACGGCATCCTGTTCAGCGAGAGTTCGCTGAAGGGCGCACACTTCATTGAATTGTGTTGCCAGCGCAATATTCCGCTGGTGTTTCTGCAGAACATCACCGGCTTCATGGTCGGCAAGAAGTATGAGGCCGGCGGCATCGCGCGCGACGGCGCCAAATTGGTCACGGCGGTTGCGACCGCCGGGGTGCCGAAATTCACCGTGGTGATCGGCGGCTCCTACGGCGCTGGAAACTACGGCATGTGCGGCAGGGCCTATTCGCCGCGCTTCCTGTGGATGTGGCCTAATGCACGCATCTCCGTGATGGGCGGCGAGCAGGCGGCGATGGTGCTGAGTACGGTTCGCCGTGAAGGCATCGAGGCGAAGGGCGGGACGTGGTCGGCCGAGGAGGAACGCGAATTCCAGGCGCCGATCCGCGCGCAATACGAAAAGCAGGGCAGCCCTTATTACGCCACCGCGCGATTGTGGGACGATGGCGTGATCGACCCTGCCGATACGCGACTGGTGCTGGGCCTTGGTCTTTCGGCCGCCGCCAATGCGCCCATTGAGCCGACCCGCTTCGGCATTTTCAGGATGTAATGATGGCTGGGTCTGCACACTACCGCCGCTTCCAAACGCTCTTGATCGCCAACCGCGGTGAAATCGCCTGTCGTGTGATGCGCACGGCAAAGGCGATGGGATTGCGTACCGTCGCCGTGTATTCGGAAGCCGACCGCGATGCGATGCATGTCGCCATGGCCGATGATGCGGTCCTGCTGGGTCCGGCGCGGGCGCGTGATAGTTACCTCAATATCGAGCGCGTGCTCGAGGCTGCGCGCAAGAGCGGCGCCGAAGCCATTCATCCGGGATACGGCTTCCTGTCAGAGAATGCCGAATTCGCGCAGGCCTGCGCCGACGCCAATCTGGTGTTCATCGGTCCGACTGCCGCGATGATGACGGCGATGGGCTCCAAGTCCGGCTCCAAGTTGTTGATGGAGAAGGCGGGCGTGCCGCTGGTGCCTGGCTATCACGGCGAGGCGCAAGACGACGCGACGCTGGCGGCTGCCGCGGAGAAGGCTGGTTATCCGGTGCTGGTCAAGGCATCGGCGGGCGGTGGCGGACGCGGCATGCGCGTGGTGCGCACGGCCTCCGAACTCGCGGCCGCTATTGTCAGCGCCAAACGGGAGGCCAAGGCGGCGTTCGGCGACGACCGCATGCTGATCGAGAAATACGTCGATAATCCTCGTCACATCGAGGTGCAGGTGATCGGCGACAGCCACGGCAATCTGGTGTCGCTGTTCGAGCGCGAATGCACCCTGCAGCGGCGGCATCAGAAGGTGATCGAGGAGGCGCCGTCGCCGACCCTCGATGCCAAACAGCGCGAAGCGGTGTGCGAAGCGGCCCGCAAGGCGGCGGGTGCGGTCAACTATGTCGGCGCCGGTACCATCGAGTTTGTCTCCGATGGCCGCGATGTATTCTTCATCGAAATGAATACGCGTTTGCAGGTCGAGCATCCGGTGACTGAACTTATCAGCGGTGTCGACCTCGTAGAATGGCAATTGCGCGTCGCCTTCGGTGAAACATTGCCGATGACGCAGGATCAGCTCAAGCTCAACGGCCACGCCATCGAGGCGCGCGTCTACGCGGAAAATCCGGACAAGAACTTCATGCCGTCGGTCGGCCGCATCAAAACCTGGCGGACGCCGGAGGAAACCCAAGGGTTGCGGATCGATGCAGGCTATCGGGAGGGCAGCGCGGTGTCGCCGCACTACGATGCGATGCTGGCCAAGGTGATCGCATGGGCGTCGACGCGCGATGCCGCGATCAATCGGCTCAATCGCGGACTGGAGGCGATCGACGTTCGTGGCGTCGTCACCAACATCCCGTTTTTGTCGGCATTGGTGACGCATCCCGATGTCCGCAGCAACGCCATCGATACCGGTTTCATCGAGCGTCACCTCAAGCAGCTCACGCCGCAGCCGCCCGCGCTGTCACGGCTCGAGATGGCGGCGGCGATCGCGGCCATTTTGACTCACGAAAGGAAAGTCCTGCGCGCTGACGTCCATTCGCCGTGGCAGACCGATGGCTGGATGCCGGTGGGACGGCGCCGGCGGGTGTTTGCGTTTCGTCAGGGCTCCGGCCCCGAGCAGACCATCGCGCGGTGCTACGGCGGCGGCGCATCGGCGCTGGAGATCGACGGGCACGAGGTCAGCTTCGCGTTTACGCCGGAAGGCGATGGCGGTTTTGTCATTTCGCTGGACGATGCGCAAAGCCACGTTGTGGCGCTGCTCGATGGCCGCGACGTCTATGTGCGCAGTCGCAACGGACGGTTCGAATTCTCGTGGGCGGATCCGTTTAGCGGCGGCGATGAGGAGCATGTCGGCGAGGACCGTATCGTCGCGCCGCTGCCGGGAACCGTGGTTGCGTTGCTGGCGGAGGAAGGAGCGGCACTGGAAAAGGGTGCGGCTATTCTGACGCTTGAAGTCATGAAGATGGAGCAGACGCTGCGTGCGCCCTTTGCCGGCGTGTTGAAGCGGCTGAAGTGCAAGGTCGGCGATATCGTTCAGGAAGGTGTTGAACTGGCCGAGATCGAAGCGACGGAGGCCTGAGGCCGCATGGGCGACACGGTGCACATCGTTGAGATGGGGCCTCGCGACGGCCTTCAGAACGAAAAGACGGCGGTAAGCGTCGACGCAAAGATTGCTTTTGTCGAAGCGCTGGTCGAAGCCGGGCTGCTCACCTGCGAGGTCGGCGCATTCGTCTCGCCGAAGGCCGTTCCGCAGATGGTCGGATCGGATCAGGTGTTGCGCGCGGTCAGCCGGCTGCCGGTCGGCGAGTTTCACGTGCTGGTGCCGAATGAGAAGGGATATGACGCGGCGATTGCGGCTGGCGCCAAGGTCGTCTCGGTGTTCGCGTCCGCGTCGGAAGGGTTTTCGCGTGCCAACATCAATTGCTCGATTGCGGAATCCATCGAACGCTTCAAGCCGGTGCTCGCCCGCGCCAAGGCCGATCGCATCAAAGTGCGCGGCTATGTTTCCTGCGTGCTGGGATGCCCGTTCGATGGTGAGGTCAAGCCTGCGGCCGTGACCGATGTCGCCCGTCGGCTATGGGACCTCGGTTGCTATGAAATCTCGCTGGGTGACACCATCGGCGTCGGCACGCCAGCCAAGGCGCGCGAGATGCTTCGGACCGTTGGCAAAGAGGTGCCGATGGAAAACCTGGCGATGCACTTCCACGACACCTACGGTCAGGCGCTCGCCAATCTGTATGCCGGCATGGAGGAGGGCGTTCGCGTGATCGATGCCGCGGCTGGCGGTCTCGGCGGTTGCCCTTACGCGCCGGGTGCTACCGGCAACGTCGCGACCGAGGACGTGGTCTACATGCTGGAAGGCATGGGCATCGCCACCGGCGTCGATATGCAGCGATTGCTTGAGGCGACCAATCAGATCAGCTCCCTGTTGGGACGGCCACCGGTCAGTCGTGTGGCCTCGGCGCTGAACGCAAAGCGTAAGCTTGCGGGTGCCTAGAGCCATTTCCGTTCCGATGAAATCGGAACGGGGCTCTAGAGTCCGTTTCAACTGCGTTGAATCGGACTCTGCGCTTATCTTTTTGATTGAGCAGGATCTTGTCCGAAAACCGGTTTCCACTTTTCGGGATCATGCTCTAGATTCTTGATTTGACGCGTTTTCTTCACGCGAACCGGATTTCACTTCGCTCGAAAACACTCTAATGGCTGCCACCGGCGGAAGCGAGGGCGAATGAACCCCGCTCCGCGAGGCAGAGATATCTGGTTATTTTTTCTTCCGAGCCTTGCGCGCGGCATAGCGTGCGTCGCGCGCCGCCTTGCGCTCGGCCTCAAGCTCCAGTTCGTGCGCGGCCTCTGCGGCTTTTTCGCGTTCGCGTTGCTCTGCGGCCTGTCTCGCCAGTTCGGCCTCGCGTGCTTTCTGTTCCGCTTTGGCGGCGTCGCGGACACGCTTTGCCTCGTCCCGCGCCGCGGCCTGTGCGGCGCGTTCGGCTTGCCGCTGCTTGACGGCCGGATCGTCAGGGCCAGGTTGCGCGCGAAACTTGTTCAGGATGTTCTTTTTGGCTTCCAGCGCCGCTTTTTGACGATCGGCGAAGCCGGGTTCTTTAAATCCGCTCATAAAAGACCTTTGGATGTTGCCAGGCCGGACCCGCCTCAGAGTCCGGAAACGCGATAGGAATCCTCATTTCGTACTTGCCTGACGTCGGAGACCAGCACGTAGCGTGGCCTGAGAGCTGCTGCTGAACGCGCTGATCGACGGGCCAGACATATCGGAACGGCGGCCGTTATAGAACCTGCAACGGCCCGCGCCTACTTCTAATCCATTGAACGCCGGACAGCTATCGCGCCGTGTCGCAGGATGCCGGCTGAGCCGAAGATCCCGCAGGCGGTTCGCGTAAGCGGCCTCGAGCGAGAAGATGGCGCGTCGCCAGTATTGGGATTCAAATCAAATTTAGCTCGAAATGTCTGGCTTGCGGTTCCGCGGTCGCTCCCCGGTGCAAGGCGAAGGATTAAAACAGATTTAATGATTCGGTCTCACCCTAGACGGACCAGTATTGTTGTAGGGGTGGATGATGCAGCCCCGGCGCTTCGCCCGTGTGCAGCCGACAGGCCGAATGCCGAAGACAGCCAAGATAATCGTCGCCCCGCGTGCGCCGGTTATCGACTGTGATGTCGTCGACTACTCCGCCGGTGGCGCCTGTCTGGCGATATATGGCCAGGCTCAATTGCCGAACAGATTCGAGTTGCTTTATTGCGGCACCAAGCGGCGGTGCAGGGTCGTCTGGTCCAAGGGACGGCGGCTGGGGGTTTCGTTTTAGCTAGCGCTCCCCGCCGCGGGTGGAGGCACAGACGAGCCAGCCTGAAGGAGACCGGGCTTTTATCCCGCCCCGCCGGGGCAAAGCGATCCTCCGTGTGACGGATGCTCGGGACGGGCTTTTTGTTGGCGATCCCAGCAGGATTCGAACCTGCAACCCGCGGAGTAGAAATCCGCTACTCTATCCAGTTGAGCTATGGGACCGTTGAATCCGGCTCTTACCATTGCCATTAGCAAAAAACATTCAATCCGGCGAATTTTATCCGGTTTTCCCGATTCTGATCCGCGCAGGACGATGGCTGTCGTCGAGCGACGCCGCGATGACATGCAATCCGTCGCGAATTTTGCGCTGAGCCGGCGCGAACCATATAGGCCGTGGCTGCGACAAAGCGAAGGGGTGCGTCGAGGTTCGGATTTCCCCTATGCTTTGGCTACAATGGATCGGCCAGGCATGAGAGCCGCCCTTATGCCGTCTGTCCCGCGCGCAGCCGGATTGATAGGGTTGCGCCATCAGCCCGTCACCTTTTAGCTAATCCTGCCAGTTTGACGGCGAAAGGCCGTAACGGAGATTGCGATGATCGCCTGGGTCCGTACAGTTGCCATGCTCGTCATGCTGGCGTCCGCCGTGACGGCGGCACACGCGGCTGAAAAGGCATTTCGGCGCGACGACCTGGCCGACGCGGCCATCAAGCTGCAAGCCCAGATCAAGAGCGAGGCCGGCACCGTTGCCAAGCCGGCGGCAACGTTGCGGACCGATGCCGACACGGCGCTCAGGCAAGGCAACGTGCGCGAAAGCCTGCAAATTTTCGGACAGCTTGCCGCCATCGCTCCGGACGATGCGGTCAATTGGCTGCGGCTGGCCAACACCATTCTCCAGGTCAAGCCGATCACCAACAGCGAGCAGACGCTGCTGCGCGAGCGCGCGTCAACCGCGGCCTATCTCGCCTATCAGCGCGCGGGCAATGCTGGCGAAGAGGCCGCCGCATTGGCGGTGCTCGGCCGGACGTTTTCGGAGCGCAAGTTATGGCGTCCGGCGTTGGATGCCCTGCGGATGTCGCTAGACCTGCGCGAAGTCGCGGATGTCCGCGGCGCCTACGAACGGCTGCGCGGCGATCATGGCTTCCGGCTGCTCGATTATTCGGTCGATTCCGATTCCGCGTCGCCCCGGGCCTGTTTCCAGTTCTCGGAGGATTTGGCCAGGCGCACCGACTTCTCGCCGTTCCTGACCTTGGCGGGTGCCGACAGTCCGGCGCTCTCTTCCGAAGAAAAACAATTATGCGTCGATGGCCTCAAGCACGGCGAGCGCTACAACATCAACCTGCGTGCGGGATTGCCCTCCGCTGTTCGTGAAACGCTGCCGAAATCCGCTGAATTCAATATTTACGTGCGTGACCGCAAGCCGTTCGTGCGTTTCACCGGACGCGCCTATGTCCTGCCGCGGACCGGCCAGCGCGGCATTCCCGTCGTCAGTGTCAACACCCAGGCGGTCGCGGTGCAGGTGTTTCGCATCGGCGACCGCAATTTAATCAACACCGTGATCGGGAGCGATTTCCAGCGTGCGCTCAGTTCTTATGAATTGAGCAGTCTGGGTGACGAGCGCGGCGTCAAGGTCTGGGCGGGCGATCTCGCCACCGCTTCGACGCTGAATGCCGACGTCACGACGGCGTTTCCTGTCGATCAGGCATTGGGTGACCTGCAGCCGGGTGTCTACGTGATGACCGCGGCGCCGAAGGGGCCGCAGGCGAATAGCGATGAAGGCTCCGGTGCGCTGGCAACCCAGTGGTTCATCGTCTCCGACCTTGGCCTGACCGCGTTTTCCGGGAACGACGGCATCCACGTCTTCGTCAATTCGCTGGCGACGACCGATGCGATGGCCAATGCCGAGGTGCGGCTGGTCGCGCGCAACAACGAAATTCTTGCCACGCGCAAGACCGATGCCAGCGGCCATGTGTTGTTCGAGGCCGGGCTGTCGCGGGGCGAGGGCGGTCTTTCCCCCGCGATGCTGACGGTGGCTGGCGACAAGGCCGACTATGCCTTCCTCAGCCTGAAATCGAACGCGTTCGACCTGTCCGATCGCGGCGTCTCCGGTCGCGCGGTGCCGGCGGGTGCCGATGCGTTCGTCTATGCCGAGCGCGGCGTCTACCGTTCCGGCGAGACGGTCTATCTCACGGCGTTGCTGCGCGACGGTCAGGGCAAGGCAATGAGTGGTCCGCTGACCCTGGTGGTCGAGCGCCCGGATGGCGTCGAGTATCGCCGCTCCGTATTAGCGGATCAGGGCGCCGGTGGCCGTAGTTTGACCTTGCCACTGAACTCCGCCGTGCCGACCGGAACGTGGCGCGTGCGCGCCTTCACGGACCCGAAAGGCTCCTCGGTCGGCGAAACCACCTTCATGGTCGAAGACTACGTGCCGGATCGGATTGAGTTCGATTTATCCAGTGATGCCAAACAGATTACAGCGGAAGCTCCAGTTAAACTGAAGGTGGATGGCCACTTCCTCTACGGCGCGCCGGCTTCCGCCCTGCAACTGGAGGGTGACATGCTGGTTGCTCCGGCGACGGCGCGGCCGGGCTATGCCGGCTACCAGTTCGGTGTCGCCGACGACGAAACCAGCAGCAACGAGCGAACCCCGATCGAGGATCTGCCGGAATCCGATGTCAATGGCACCGCGACCTTCCCGGTCAGCCTCGCCAAACTTCCGGCCTCGACCCGGCCGCAGGAAGCCCAGATTTTCATCCGCATGGCGGAAGCCGGCGGTCGCGCGGTGGAGCGCAAGCTGGTGCTGCCGGTCGCCCCTTCGGCAGCGATGATCGGCGTCAAGCCGTTGTTCCCGGACAAGAACGTCGCCGAGGGTGACAACGCCAATTTCGACGTGGTGTTCGTCGCCCCTGATGGCACGGCGCTTTCGCGTAGCGGTTTGCGCTATGAACTGCTGAAGATCGAATCCCGCTATCAGTGGTATCGGCAGAACTCCTCCTGGGAATACGAGCCGATCAAATCGACCAAGCGGGTCGCCGACGGCGATCTCAATGTGGCTGCCGACAAGCCGGCACATATTCAACTGTCGCCGCAGCCGGGCCGCTATCGTCTCGATGTCAAATCGACCGATGCCGATGGCCCGCTGACTTCGGTCACGTTCGATGTCGGCTGGTATTCCGACGGCAGCGCCGATACCCCGGACCTGCTGGAAACTTCGATAGATCAGCCGCAATACCAGTCCGGCGACACCATGACGGTGTCGGTCAACGCCCGCACCGCCGGAAAGCTGACGATCAACATCCTCGGCGATCGGCTGCTCACCACGCAGACCACCGATGTCAAGGAAGGTACGTCGCAGGTCCGCATTCCGGTCGGGCAGGATTGGGGCACCGGGGCCTATGTCGTCGCCACGCTGCGCCGTCCGATGGACACCGCCGCGCAACGCATGCCCGGACGCGCCATCGGCGTGAAGTGGTTCGGCATCGACAAGAAGGCGCGGACGCTCGCGGTCGAATTGTCGCCGCCAACGCTGGTTCGCCCGAGCACGGCGCTGGTGCTGCCGGTTAAACTCGGTGGCCTCAATCCCGGCGAGGATGCCAAGGTCGTTGTCGCCGCGGTCGATGTCGGCATCCTCAATCTGACCAACTACAAGCCGCCGGCGCCGGACGACTACTACCTCGGCCAGCGCCGCATGAGTTCGGAAATCCGCGACCTTTACGGGCAACTGATCGACGGCATGCAGGGCACCCGCGGTCAGATCCGCAGTGGCGGCGATGTCGCGGGCGCCGAGTTGCAAGGCAGTCCGCCGACGCAAAAGCCGCTGGCGCTATATTCCGGCATCGTCACGGTGGGGCCGGACGGTACCGCCAAGGTCAGTTTTGATATCCCGGAATTCGCCGGCACCGCGCGGGTCATGGCGGTGGCGTGGACCGCGACCAAACTCGGCCGCGCCACGGTCGATGTCACAGTGCGCGATCCGGTGGTGCTCACCGCGACGCTGCCGCGCTTCCTGCTCAATGGCGATCGTGGAACGATGAGTTTCGAACTCGACAATGTCGAGGGCGCGCCCGGCGATTACAGCATCAACGTTGACACAAGTGGACCGGTGAAGTTGACCGGCAATCCGACCACGACGGTCAACCTCAAGGCCAGGCAGCGTTCGTCGATGGCGTTGGCGCTTGACGCCAGCGGCACCGGCACGGCGCAGATCGACGTCGCCATCAAGGGACCGAACGGTCTTGCGCTGGCGCGGCACTACGCGCTCGACGTCAAGGCGGTCACGCAGATACTGGCGCGCCGTTCGGTGCGGACACTGGCCAAGGGCGAAAGCCTGACGCTGACCAGGGATATGTTCTCCGATCTGGTGTCCGGCACCGGCGGCGTGTCGCTGTCGGTCAGCCAGTCGACCGCGCTCGACGCGGCGACGATCCTCAAGGCGCTGGACCGCTATCCGTTCGGCTGTTCGGAGCAGATCACCAGTCGCGCGATGCCGCTCTTGTATGTCAACGATCTTGCCGTAGGTGCGCATCTGGCGATGGATACGTCGGTCGATCAGCGCATCAAGGACGCCATTGACCGGCTGCTGTCACGGCAAGGCTCCAATGGATCGTTCGGCATGTGGTCGTCGGGGGGCGATGATGCATGGCTCGACGCTTACGTTACCGACTTCTTGAGCCGGGCGCGCGAAAAGGGCTTTACGGTGCCTGACGTCGCCTTCCGTACCGCGCTGGATCGCGTGCGCAACTCGGTGGTGAACGCCGACGAGCCCGAGAAGGACGGCGGCCGTGATCTGGCATACGGCCTCTACGTGCTGGCGAAGAACGGCACCGCACCGATCGGCGATTTGCGCTACCTCGCCGATACCAAGCTCAACAACCTCGCAACGCCGATCGCCAAGGCGCAACTGGCGGCGGCGCTGGCGCTAGTCGGCGACCGTTCGCGCGCCGAGCGGGTCTATTCCGCTGCGGTGGAAAGCCTGAATCCAAAGCCGGTGCTGGAATTCGGCCGCACCGACTATGGTTCGGCCTTGCGCGACGCGGCGGCATTGGTGTCGCTCGCCAGCGAAGGCAACGCGCCGCGCGCAACGTTGACGCAGGCGGTGCAGCGGGTCGAATCGGCGCGGGGACTGACGCCATACACCTCGACGCAGGAAAACGCCTGGCTGGTGCTGGCGTCGCGGGCGTTGGCCAAGGACGCAGGCAACATCTCGCTCGATATCGACGGCAGCCCGGTCAAGACCGTGGTCTATCGTAGCTACAAAGCCGCCGAACTCGATGGCAAGCCGATCAAGATCACCAACCTGGGCGACGCGCCGATGCAGGCGGTGGTCTCGGTCACTGGCGCACCGGTCACGCCGGAGCCAGCGGCATCGAATGGCTTCAAGATCGAACGCAACTACTTCGCGCTCGACGGCACGCCGGCTGACCCGGCACAGGCCAAACAGAACCAGCGCTTCGCGGTGGTGCTGAAGATTACCGAAGCCAAGCCGGAATACGGTCACATCATGGTGGTCGATTATCTGCCCGCGGGCTTCGAGATCGACAATCCGCATCTGGTGTCGTCGGGTGATACCGGGACGCTGGACTGGATCGAGGATGGCGAGAAGCCCGAGCATACCGAATTCCGCGACGACCGTTTCAGCGCTTCGATCGATCGCGCCAGTAACGACAAGTCGGTGTTCACCGTCGCCTATGTCGTGCGCGCGGTATCGCCGGGCAAGTACGTGCTGCCGCAGGCCTATGTCGAGGACATGTACAATCCCTCGCGCTATGGTCGCACCGGCACCGGCAACATCGAGGTGAAGTCGGCGAAATGACGGCGACCGTTGCCATACCCGTGAAGCCTCGGCGCCGCTGGCGCTGGATCGGACGTGTGGCTGCTGCGGCTATTCTCGTGCTGGCAGCAGGCGGTGGGGTTCTCGCATCATGGACGCTGTCGCTGGGTCCATTGCCGTGGCAAGAGGCGCGGCAGGTCTCGACGACGGTGGTTGACCGCAACGGCAAGCTGTTGCGCGCCTATGCGATGGCCGACGGTCGTTGGCGGTTGCCGGTCGATGCCAGAACCGATGTCGATCCGGGCTATCTCGATTTGTTGCTGGCCTATGAGGATCAACGCTTCCGCTCGCATATCGGCGTCGATCCGTGGGCGCTCGGCCGCGCCGCCTTCCAGTTAGTGACGCGCGGCCACATCGTATCCGGCGGCTCCACCATCACCATGCAACTGGCACGGCTGATGGAGCCGCGCCAGCGGCGTTCGTTTTACGCCAAGCTGCATCAGATCGTGCGCGCCATCGAGATCGAGCGGCAACTCGACAAGGACGAGATACTCAATCTGTATCTGACGCTGGCGCCATATGGCGGCAATCTCGAAGGTATACGTGCGGCCTCGATTGCCTATTTCGGCAAGGAGCCGAAGCGGCTTTCGCTGCCGGAACAGGCGCTGCTGGTGGCGCTGCCCCAATCACCGGAAACCCGCCGGGTGGATCGGCATCCGGCCGAGGCGCAACTCGCGCGGGACCGCGTGCTGGATCGCATGGTGGAAGAGGGGCAGGTATCGGCTGAGGACGCCGCCCAGGCCAAGGCCGTGCCGGTGCCGCGTTTCCGCAGGCCGATGCCTATCCTCGCACCGCATTCGGCCGACCGCGCGATGGCCACCGTCAAGGATGCGACGCGCATCCGCCTGACGCTCGACGCTTCCTTTCAGCGCACGCTGGAGGCACTCGCCAAAGATCGCGCCACGGCACTCGGGCCGGACATCTCGGTGGCGATCGTCGCCGTCGATAATCAGACCGGCGATGTGATCGCCCATGTTGGTTCGCCGGACTACTTCGACGAGCGGCGTGCCGGGCAGGTGGATATGACGCGCGCAGTCCGCTCGCCAGGATCGACGTTGAAGCCTTTCATCTACGGCCTCGCCCTCGAGGACGGTCTGGTAAATCCGGAAAGCCTGATCGACGACCGGCCGATCCGGTTCGGCAGCTACGCGCCGGAGAATTTCGACATGACGTTTCAGGGCACCGTCTCGGTCCGCCATGCCTTGCAGCTTTCGCTGAACGTTCCCGCCGTCGCCTTGCTGGACCGGGTTGGCGCGAGCCGGTTGTCGTCGCGGCTGCGACAGGCCGGGGCCAATCTGGTGTTGCCGGCCGATGAAGTTCCCGGCCTCGCGATGGGGCTGGGTGGCGTCGGCATCACCTTGCAGGATTTGGTCCAGCTTTACGCCGGGTTTCCCCGGCTTGGCAGCACTGTGCGGGTACAGGAAATTCAACGCTCCGAGGCCGATCGGCCGGAGCCGTTGCGGCTGATGGATCGGGCCGCGGCATGGCAGATCGGCAATGTGCTGATGGGGACGCCGCCGCCGGACAATGCCGTTCGCAACCGGATCGCGTTCAAGACAGGCACCAGCTACGGCTATCGCGACGCCTGGTCGGTCGGCTTCGACGGCCACATGACGATCGGCGTCTGGGTCGGGCGGCCGGATGGCGCGCCGGTTCCCGGGTTGGTCGGACGGACCGCCGCAGCGCCGATCCTGTTCGACGCCTTCGCGCGATCTGGCAAGTTGCCGGCGCCGCTGCCGAAGGCACCTCGTGGCACCCTTGTCGCCAGCAATGCCAAGTTGCCGCTGCCGTTGCGACGGTTCCGGCCTGCTGGCGATCTGGTCGACAACAGCCGGGCCAGGTCGTTGCACATCCAGTTCCCGCTGAACGGTTCCCGGATCGATGCCGGTGGAACAGGCCAATCGCCCCCCACGGCGTTACCGGTAAAGGTGGCGGGGGGCGTGCTGCCGATGACGATGATGGTTAACGGCGTTTCGGTCGGCGGGTTCGACAGCCGGCGGCAGCGCTTCGTCGATCCGCCCGGACCGGGTTTCGTGCGGCTGACGGTCATGGATGCGACTGGCGCGGCAGACACAGTCGTCGTCCGAATTCAATAAGGCCTCCGTAACCGGTTGTCGCTCTGTCGGTTTCATCGTATGCGGAACCGATGGCCGAGAACGTCTACCAGTCCAGATTTGGCGCGCCGCGCGAGCCGCAAAACCGGGTCAATCCCGGGCGCGGACTCGTCACCGTGATCAATTTTGTTACGGCCAGCGATGTTCGGGCAGTGCTCTTCCTGGCGATCTGCGGATTGCTGATGTTTCTGCCGGGGTTCTTCAACATTCCGCCGATCGACCGCGACGAGGCCCGCTTCGCGCAGGCTACCAAGCAGATGGTTGAAACCGGTGACTTTGTCGACATCCGCTTCCAGGACGAGGTTCGCTACAAAAAGCCGGTCGGCATCTACTGGCTGCAGGCAGCGGCGGTAGAGACCGCGTCGTCGCTTGGGCTGCCCCGAGCGCAGGTCCGCATTTGGCTTTATCGCGTGCCGTCGCTGCTGGGCGCCATCGGCGCGGTGCTGCTGACATACTGGACGGCGCTGGCCTTCATCACGCGGCGCGGGGCGGTGCTGGCCAGCCTCTTGTTATGTAGTTCAGTGCTGCTCGGGGTCGAGGCGCGACTGGCCAAGACCGACGCCATGCTGTTGCTCACCGTGGTGGCGGCAATGGGCGCGCTGGCGCGGGTCTATCTGTCCTGGCAACGTGGCGAAGACCCGGCACGGCCGCCATGGGCATGGCCGGCGATTTTCTGGACCGCGATTGCCGGCGGAATTCTGCTGAAAGGCCCGCTGATCCTGATGTTCGTCGCGCTGACCATCGGGACGCTGGCGGTGCTTGACCGCTCGGCTGCGTGGTTGTGGCGCTTGCGGCCGCTCTGGGGCCTGATGTGGGTGCTGGTGCTGGTGCTGCCGTGGTTCGTCGCGATCTTCTTGCGCGCCGGCGACACTTTCTTTTCGGACTCCGTCGGCGGCGACATGCTGAGCAAGCTGGCGGGTGCGCAAGAATCGCACGGCGCGCCCCCGGGTAGCTATTTTCTGCTGTTCTGGGTGACGTTCTGGCCCGGCGCGCCGCTTGCCGGAATGGCGGCACCGGCGATCTGGCGGGCGCGGCGCGAGCCGGGCACGCAATTCCTGCTGGCGTGGCTTATCCCGTCGTGGATCATTTTTGAGCTGGTCATCACCAAGCTGCCGCACTACGTGCTGCCGCTCTATCCGGCAATCGCCATTCTGATTTCCGGCGCGCTGGAGCGACGCATCCTGTCGCGTTCGTGGGTCATTCGTGGCGCCGCGTGGTGGTTCGCGATACCGGCGATCACCTCCGTGATCGCCGTCGTTGCCGCAATCAATTTCACGCGCCAGCCGGTGTTTCTGGCATGGCCGTTCGTGGCGGTATCGCTGATTTTCGGTCTGTTCGCGTGGTGGCTGTATGACGACTATCGCGCCGAACGGTCGCTGTTGAATGCTGTCGCGTCGTCGCTGTTTCTTGGTGCCGCGGTTTACGGCATCATCGTGCCGGCGTTGACGCCGCTGTTTCCGAGCGTCGAAATCGCGCGCGCCTTGCGCAATGTCGTTTGCGTCGGTCCCAAGGCTGCCGCCGCCGGCTATCAGGAACCAAGCCTGGTGTTCATGACGGGAACGTCGACGCTGCTCACGGATGGCTCCGGCGCTGCGGATTTTCTCGGGCAGGGCAGTTGCCGGTTTGCGTTGGTCGAATCCCGTTCGGAGCGGGCGTTCGCCCAGCGCGCCGAGGCGATCGGCTTGCGCTATAACGTTGCGGCGCGTGTCGAGGGTTATAATTTCTCGCAAGGCAAGGCGATCTCGGTGGCCGTGTTCCGCTCCGAGGGCACCGAGTGAGATGTCCAACGCCACGGATATCAACGCATCGTCCGGTTATTTCAAAAGGCTGACGTCGATCGTCAACGTGGCGATGCGCCGGCTGCTGCGCGCCCCGTCGCATTCGCGCCGGGCGGTCGCCGCACGCCGATTGGCGCGGCGCTCCCTGTTGCTTGCGGCCGGCGCCGCCGTCGTCATCGTGGCGCTGATGTTCACCCTGGATGCACCGGTGATCCGGCTGATGCCGCCGCGCGGTACAGCGGCGTTATGGCCGTTACGCATCATCACGGACTTCGGCAAATCGAGTTACGTGTTGTGGTCGTTGCTGACGTTCCTTGTGGTGATAGCGCTGATGCTGGCGCGTCTCGGTGGCCGCGCAAGGGCCGCCCTGAGCGGGTTTGGCATCCACATGCTTTATATCTTCTGCGCGGTGGCGGTCTCGGTTCTGGCGGGGGATGTCCTTAAAGGCATCGTCGGCCGCGCCCGGCCGTTCGTGGGAGGCGAAGCCAACCCGTTCAACTACTCGCACTTCGCGTGGACCGAGGTCTACGCCAGCTTCCCGTCCGGTCACGCCATCACCTGCTTTGCCCTTGCCTTTGCCGTGTCGTCGGTATGGCCGCGTGTCCGCCTGCTAATGTACGGCTATGCGGTGCTTATCCTTTTGACCCGGCTGGTGCTGCTCGCGCACCATCCGAGCGATGTGGTTGCAGGCGCGTTGACGGGCGTGATCGGCGCGATGGTGATGCGGCAGTGGTTCGCGGCCCGCCGGTTGGGTTTCACGATTCAGGCCGATGGAACGATTGTGGCGCGGACGGTTCGGTTCTGACGCCCGCCGCCCCTTAAAATGGTTGCCCGCATCGCCATTGCGCCATATGAAGCCCAATCCGCGAACCGCGCCTGAAATAGCCTGCGGCTGATCGATCAACCCGAACAATGAGTGGTTCCGTGCCGCCGTCCGAAGTCCCCGCCGTCGAGGTCTCGATAGTTGTCCCAGTCCGCAACGAGGCTGAAAACATCGCGCCGCTGGTTTCCGAGATCACTGCGGCGCTGGGGGACCGCTGGTCGTACGAGATCATCTACGTCAACGATGGCTCGACCGACGCCACGGCGGATCGCCTGTCGGCATTGATGAAGCAGCGCCACAATCTGCGCCATATCCGCCATGCGGAGTCGCGCGGACAATCCGCCGCCGTCCGCACGGGAATTCGTGCGGCGCGGGGAGCCATCGTCGCAACGCTCGATGGTGATGGCCAGAACAACCCGGCATTCCTGCCCGATCTGATCCTCGCCCTCGAAAACGATGGCGCTCGCGTCGGGCTCGCTGCCGGGCAACGGGTCGGACGCAAGGACACCGGATTCAAGAAGGTGCAGTCACGCATCGCCAACGGCGTGCGCAACGGCATCCTGCGCGACGGTACCCGCGATACCGGTTGCGGCCTCAAGGCGATCCGGCGCGATGTGTTCCTGAGCTTGCCTTATTTCGATGGCCTGCATCGCTTCCTGCCGGCGCTGGTGCGCAGGGAAGGTCACGACATCGCCTACATCGACGTGATTGATCGCCCGCGCCGATCGGGGGTTTCGAACTACGGGTTTTTCGACCGTCTCTGGATCGGCATCATGGATTTGGGCGGAGTCTGGTGGCTGATCCGCCGCAAGAAGCCAACGCCGGTTGCGACCGAGGTCTTTGTGAATGATTGAACTGCTCCAGTCGATCAATGCCTATCTGCACGACGTCTTCGTCATCAAGTTCGATGGCTGGGTCATTCTTGGCTTCATTGCGCAGGCGTTTTTCACGATGCGTTTCGTCGTGCAGTGGATTGCCTCCGAGCGCGCGCGGCAGAGCGTGATCCCGATCGCGTTCTGGTTTTTTTCCATCGGCGGCGGAATATTACTGCTGATCTATGCGCTTTATCGCCGCGATCCAGTGTTCATCGCCGGACAGGCGTTCGGCCTGGTGGTCTATTTCCGCAACCTGTATTTTATCGTCGTGAACGGGCGGCAGGTCTCGGGCAAGGTTTCGAGTTCCTGAACCTGCGGCGTTGGGCCGGATCAATTCGTGGAAGGCCGCGCGTGCGCATCGCTCCCGGCCAGCAACTGATCCGTCGCGGTTGCCGGTTCGTCTCGCACGCCGGCGGCGTCGAGCACCGGATAGGCGACCGAGCAGATGTGGGAATGAATTCGCTTGAGGTCGCGCAGGACGTCCAGATGCAATGACGTCGTCTCAAGCGTTTCGGGCCGTCCTTCGCGCAGCCGCTCGAGGTGGCGTTCGGTTGCTGCCAGTTCGGCATTGCGCAGCACCACCTTTTCAGCGAGCAGCTTGCGTGCCTCGGTGACATCGCCTGACATGAACACGCCGAACGCGATCCGCAGCGACTCCATGGTGAGCCTGTGAAAATCCAGCAGGTCGGCGGCGCCGTCCGACGAGAACTGGAACCGGTGCTTGATCTTCTTCGTCGCCAGTTCGCACAGGTTCTTGTCGACGATATCGCCGATGTGCTCGAGATTGATCGCGAAGGAAATGATTTCCATCGCCCGCTGCCCCTCGCGCTCGTCGAGACTGCCGCGAGTCAATTTGGTCAGATAGAGTTTGATGGCTTCGTCGAGGCCGTCGACCGCGTTGTCCAGTCGCGACACCTGATCCACGAGTCCTCGATCATTGTTGATGATCGCCGTCATGATCTGACGCAGCATCGTCTCAACGATGTCACCCATATGCAATGTTTCGCGCGCCGCGTCCGCAAGCGCCAGCGACGGTGTGTCGAGCGCGCTTTCATCGAGGTAGCGCGGCTTTGCCGGGTCGACGGTTTGAACGCGTGTCGGCAGCAGCCGGGTCAGGATCGCGGCGACGCCGTCCAGCACACCGATGAATACGACGGCGGTACCGAGGTTGAAGGCGATGTGGAAGGCCGCTGTCATTTTGGCCAGATCGGGTTGCCAACTCTGGAACGCATCCGCGATCGGATGCAGGAACGGCGCGACCAGAATAATGCCGATCGCGCGATTGAGGAGATTGCCGAGCGGCAGTCGGAAGTTCGCCGGATTGTCGCGCCGCACGCCCTCGATCACCGGATTGATCGCGCTGCCGAGATTGGCTCCGAGAACAAGCGCGAGCGCGGCAAAAGGCGTCACGAAGTGTGCATAAGCCAGCGACATGATCAACAGCACGGTCGCGACGCTGGAGTGGACCGCCCAGGTGACAAGAGCACCAATGACGACGCACAACACCGGATCCCCGGTGATCGCATTCATGAAGACGCGCATCGCGGGCGCATTTTCCGCCGGCTCCAGCGTGCCGAGCAGGATATGCAAGGCCAGCAGCATCAGTCCGAGCCCGATGGCGACGCGGCCGATGTCCTTGATGCGGGAGCGCGCTCCGCCGCGAAACGCTATCAACCCAACGACGAATAGCGCGGGGGCGGCCGCCGAAATATCGAACGACAGCACCTGCACGATCAAGGTGGTGCCGACATTGGCGCCGAGCATGATGGCCAGTGCCGGCACCAGGGCGACCATGCCCTCCGATGCAAACGAACTGACGATCAATGCCGTTGCGGTGCTGCTTTGCAGCAGCGCGGTCAGTCCAAGGCCCGCGGCGAACGCCGCCAGACGATTGCCGAGAGCCTTGCTCAACAACAGCCGCAGGTCGGAACCGAATGCACGCAGGATGCCGCTGTGGACCATGTGCAGGCCCCACAGCAGCAATGCAACGCCACCCATCAGGTCGAGAAGGACAATCGATCCCAAAGCTTTCGTCCATCGGACCACGATGATTTTGAATCGACTCGATCCAAAGTCATGAACGTGATCGATTTTAACAACTTAAGAGCGGGATGCGGGCGGAAAGCCGCTATACGCCTCTCCGCACCCCGTTCTCGTGGAGTCAAACTTTCAAGCTAGCGGCTAAAAGCCGGGGATCAATGTTTTTCTGCGCTGTCGCGGATGGCGGCCGGTCGCCCGGCGGACTGAATCGCCGCGACTATGCGGCGTTGAAAGCCTCAAATCCACGCGAGAGGTCGGCTTTGAGGTCCTCGATGTTCTCCAGGCCGATGTGCAGCCGCAATGTCGGACCGCCCGGCGACCATGTCGTGGCCGTCCGATAGGACGAGCAGTCAAACGGAATGACCAGACTTTCGAAGCCGCCCCATGAATACCCCATTCCGAACAATTGCACCGTATCGAGCAGCGCATCGACCGCTTTCTGCGGCGCGGGTTTCAGGACGATGCTGAACAGCCCCGATGCGCCGGTGAAATCGCGCTTCCAGATGCTGTGTCCCGGCGAGCTTTCGAGCGCCGGATGCAGAACCTCGACGACCTCCGGTCTAGCGGCAAGCCAGCGGGCCATGTCGAGTCCGGATCGTTGGTGGTGCGCCAACCGAACCGCGAGCGTACGCAGGCCGCGCAGCGCGAGGAAGACGTCGTCCGGTCCGGCGCAAACGCCGAGCTGGCGGATGGCGTCGGCGACAAGCGGCCACGCCTTGGCATTGGCCGATATGGTGCCGAACATGATATCGGAGTGGCCGCCGATGTACTTTGTCGCCGCCTGGATGCTGATATCGACGCCTTGCTCCAGAGAGCGATGGAAAAGGGGAGTGGCCCAGGTATTGTCGTCGAGTACCAGCGCGCCTCGCGCGTGAGCGACCTCGGCGATCGCGGGGATATCCGGCATTTCGAACGATTGGGAGCCTGGCGCCTCGACCAGCACTGCGCGGGTGTTGGCTTTGAAATGCGAGGCGATGCCGTCACCGATCAGCGGATCGAAATAGCTGGTCTCGACGCCGTAACGTGCCAGCAATCCATCGCAGAACAGCCGCGTCGGGCGATAGGCATTGTCGCACACCAGCAGATGATCGCCGGATTTGAGGACGGCCAACAGCGCGGTCGTGATGGCTGCGACACCGGAGGGGGTCAATCCTACTCCGGCGCACATCGGGCCTTCGAGTGTCTTCAAAGAGTCCTGCAGCGCTTTGGTCGTCGGCGTGCCGTGGCGGCCGTACTGGAACTCGCCCCGGTGCTCGTGCAGATCTTCGGCCGTCGGATACAGCACGGTCGAGCCGCGAACCACCGCCGGGTTGACGAAGCCCTTCTGCGTTTCGGTGTCGCGGCCGGACGTGACCAGTGCCGTTTCGATGCGTTGCGTTTTTGAATCGAGAGTATTCTTGAGATGAGCCATTCGACTGCTGCTGCTTTCAATTAGGTCTGCCGCAGCCGGCGTTTTTGTCGCAATGCCGCGAAGATCGCTGCATTTGGCTGTGGTTGATCTACTAACAGGACACACAAGATCGCCGTCAACCCCTTGACCGGGCTCGTAAGTCGTTCTGTGATGCGGCGCGGCGACTTGTCGGCGCGAAACATTCTCGGCTGGGGGCAGGTCCGGTATTCCGGACAGGTCGCCGGCACCGTTTGAACCATTTGGCTGGATGACAGGTTGGTTCGACCCATGGCGCAGAATGACGATCCCGGCATCTGCGGTGCTCCTTGAAAGGCTTTGTCATGAAACGCGTGTTTTTCGTTGCCTCTATTGCTGTCGCCAGCGGCCTTTGGATGCAGGCGGCGGTTGCGCAGACGCTGAAAACCGTCAAGGACCGTGGTGTCCTGTCCTGCGGCGTGAGCCAGGGCCTACCCGGATTTTCGACACCCGATGACAAGGGCAACTGGACCGGGCTTGATGTCGATGTCTGCCGCGCCATAGCGGCGGCGGTCCTCAACGACCCGACCAAGGTGAAGTTCGTCCCGCTTTCGGCCAAGGATCGCTTTACCGCACTGCAGTCGGGAGAGATCGATGTCCTGTCGCGCAACACCACCTGGACGCTGTCGCGCGACACCTCGCTTGGCGTCAATTTCACCGGCGTGACCTATTACGACGGACAGGGGTTCCTGATTCGAAAATCGCTCAAGGTCAATTCCGCGCTGGAATTGAATAGCGCTTCGATTTGCGTGCAGACCGGCACGACCAACGAGCAGAACGTTGCCGATTATTTTAACGGCAATCACATGAAATACGAGGTGATCGCATTCGGAACGGCGGACGAGACCGTCAAGGCCTACGAGTCCGGGCGCTGCGACGTTTTTACATCGGACATTTCACAACTCTATGCCGAGCGTCTGAAACTCGCCAATCCGGCAGATCATGCCGTTCTGCCGGAAGTCATCTCCAAGGAACCGCTCGGGCCGTTGGTCCGCCATGGTGATGACCAGTGGTTCGATATCGTGAAGTGGACATTGTTTGCCATGATCAACGCCGAGGAGCTTGGCGTTACGCAGAAGAACGTCGACGAGATGGCAAAATCGACCAAGCCCGAGTTGAAGCGCGTGTTCGGCACAGACGGAAATCTCGGTGAACAACTTGGCCTGACCAAGGATTGGTTCAGCCGGATCGTCAAGGCCGTTGGCAACTACGGCGAATCGTTCGACCGGAATGTCGGCGCCGGCTCGAAGCTCGGCATCGCGCGGGGCCTCAATCAACTGTGGAACAAGGGCGGTATTCTGTACGCACCGCCGATCCGTTGATCCTGGCGCGTTCAGTTTGATGGCGTCGGCAGCGCGAAAGCCCCCCTCTCAACTCGGCATCAAGCTGCGCCGCGCGTTATGCGGCCGGGCAGGGTGGGGAGGCTTTGCTCTGCAGTTGCTGTTTCTCGCCGTGCTGTTCTGGGTTGGCTACGAAATCCTGGCCAACGCGCGCGCCAACCTGCAATCGCAACGCATCGCGTCCGGTTTCGGATTTCTGTCGCAGACGGCAGGTTTCGGCGTCAGCCAGACGTTGATCCCGTATGCGGAAACCGACACCTATATGCGCGTATTCGTGGTTGGCCTCGTCAACACGCTGGTGGTGGCCGCTGTCGGAATCGTATTCGCGACCATTATCGGCTTTGCCGTGGGGATCGGGCGGTTGTCGCCGAACTGGCTGCTGGCCCGGATCAGCGGCGGCTACGTCGAACTGGTGCGTAACCTGCCGCTGCTGTTCCAGATCCTGTTCTGGTATCTTGCGGTTCTTGGCGCGCTGCCCGGACCGAGACAGAGCATTTCGCTGTTCGGCGATATTTTTCTCAGCAATCGCGGTCTGGTGATTCCGAAGCCGATCGCGCAAGGCGGCCTGACCGCCTTTGGTGTGGCTGTCGTGATTGCGATCGTCGCGGCACTGGTCTTGCGCAGCCATAGCCGGCGACAGTTGTTCCGCTCTGGCAGACTGCTGACAGTCTGGCCCTACGTGATTGCGCTGCTGATCGGGTTGCCGCTTCTGTCGATATTGGCGTTCGGCGCACCGTTCGCGGTCGAACTTCCGCAATTGAAGGGGTTCAATTTTTCCGGCGGCATGCGGATCGTTCCGGAGTTCGTGGCGCTCGCGCTGGCGCTTTCCACCTACACCGCGGCCTTCATTGCGGAAAATGTCCGCGCCGGAATCCAGTCGGTGCACAAGGGGCAGTTGGAGGCCGGCGCGTCGCTTGGCCTCTCGCGGGGGACGGCACTGCGCCTGATCGTTGTCCCGCAGGCCATGCGGGTCATCCTGCCGCCGCTCACCAATCAGTATTTGAATCTCACCAAGAACTCCTCGCTTGCGGTGGCGATCGGTTATCCGGACCTGTTCTCGGTGTTCGCCGGGACGACGCTGAGCCAGACCGGTCAGGCGATTGAAATCATCGTCATCACCATGGGTGTCTATCTTCTGATTTCGCTGCTTACGAGCGCGCTCATGAGCTTGTACAGTTGGCGGAGCAGCCGGAGCCTTGGCGCATGAGCGAGCAGATCGCGCCATTCGTACGCACGGAGCTTGCGCCGGAACGTCAGGCGCCGCTGAGGACGACCGGGTTTATCGGTTTCCTCCGTACCCGGCTTTTCAATACGCCGACCAACGCGCTGCTTACCGTGCTTGGCGTCTTGCTGCTGTGGGCGGTGATCGTTCCCGCCGTGCGGTTCCTGGTGGTCGATGCGGTCTGGAGCGGCAACGACAGGACGGCTTGTCTGTCGCAGAACGCCGGGCATCCCGTTGGGGCTTGCTGGCCCTTCGTGCAGGCGAAGTTCATCCAGTTTATCTATGGATTTTATCCCGAGGCGCAGCGCTGGCGCGTCAATCTCACATTCGTCATGGCGGCGTTGCTGCTGTTGCCGCTGCTGATTCCGCGACTGCCCGCAAAGGCGGCCAACGCCGGGCTGTTTTTCCTGGTTCTGCCGGTGGTGGCGTTCTTCCTGCTGTATGGCGGCGGCTTGCAGGGATTCGCTATCGGCTGGGTCACGCATTTGCTGTCCAGCTTCATCATGGCCGTCGGCGACGCCGGTGCGCGGCTTGCGGACATCGGGACCGCATCGGCAACCCCAGCGGGGCCCGTGCTGAAACTGCTCGGTGACGGAATCGTCTGGTTCAGCACAGCCTTGCTGTACCTGATGTTCCCGCTGCTCTGGCTGCGCAATCATATTCTGTCGACCGGCCAGCCGCTGTGGGCGGATTTTGCCGCCAGCGCCGTGATCGTCTCATTGGTGCTGTTTTGGCTCAACGGGGGATTCCGCGCAGGCTGGCGAGCGCTGCTTGTCAGCCTGGTGACGTTTGCCGGCATCGGCATCATCATCGTCGCGATGGGTCTCGATCACGGTGGCTTGCCGATCGTCGATACGCGGCTCTGGGGCGGCCTGCTGGTAACGCTGGTGGTGGCCATAACCGGCATCGTGGCATCGATGCCGATCGGGATTGCGCTGGCGCTCGGTCGACGTTCGAGCATTCCGCTGATCCGTGTGTTTTCGGTCGCCTTCATCGAGTTCTGGCGCGGCGTGCCGCTGATTACCGTGCTGTTCTTTGCAACCTACATGCTGCCGCTGTTCCTGCCGGGAAATTTTACCGTGGACGGGCTGGTCCGCGTGCTGATCGGTATCGCGCTGTTTGCCGGAGCCTATAATGCCGAGGTCATTCGCGGCGGGCTGCAGGCGATCGCGCGCGGGCAGGAAGAGGCGGCCAGCGCTCTCGGCCTGTCACACTGGAAGACCACCCGGCTGATCGTTCTGCCGCAAGCGCTGCGACACGTCATCCCGGGCCTGGTCAACAGCTTCATCGCGCTGTTCAAGGACACCTCGCTGGTATCGATCGTGGCGCTGTTCGATCTGCTGGGCATTCTGCGCGCGGCGTTTGCCGATCCTGCATGGGCGACGCCGACGACATTGTTCACCGGATTTGCCTTTACCGGGATGATCTACTTCGTGGTCTGTTTTGCGATGTCGCGCTACTCGTTGTTCGTTGAACGCCGGCTGAATGTGCACAAGCGGAGCTGAGTAAACGTCATGGCATCCAATCCGATTGTCACGGTCGCCGGTCTCAACAAGTGGTATGGCGACTTTCACGTTCTGCGCGACATCAATCTCGATGTGGGGCCGGGCGAACGCATCGTCATTTGCGGTCCGTCCGGTTCCGGCAAGTCGACGTTGATCCGCTGCATGAATGCGCTCGAGGAGTTTCAGGAAGGCAAGATCATCGTCGACGGCATCGAACTCGGGCCGAACCTGCGCCGGGTCGACGAGGTGCGGCGCGAAGTCGGCATGGTGTTTCAGAATTTCAATCTGTTTCCGCATCTGACGGTGCTGGAGAACTGCACGCTGGCGCCGATGTGGGTTCGTCATATCCCGCAGAAGGAGGCCGAGGCGACGGCGATGAAATATCTCGAGCGGGTTCGCATTCCAGACAAGGCCAACAAGTACCCGGGGCAGATTTCCGGCGGCCAGCAGCAGCGGGTGGCGATCGCCCGGGCGTTGACGATGAATCCCAAGATCATGTTGTTCGACGAACCCACATCGGCGCTCGATCCCGAAATGGTCAAGGAAGTGCTCGAGACGATGGTCGATCTGGCCGACGAGGGCATGACCATGCTGGTGGTGACACACGAGATGGGCTTCGCGAAAGAGGTCGCCAACCGCGTCGTGTTCATGGACGCGGGGCAGATCATCGAGGCCAATACGCCCGCCAACTTCTTCGCCAATCCGCAGCATGCGCGGACCAAGCTGTTTCTCAGTCAAATTCTACGCTGAGTGTGTGGCGCACTAACGCGTCATCCTGATGCGCGAGCGAACGGGTCAGTGCAAAGCCGCCTGCTCATACCTTCTCGAACGGCACCGCGATGTCGGCCTTGGCTTCCAGCCACTTCGGCACCGGGAGATTTTTCGAGCGCATGAAATCGGGATTGAAAAGCTTCGACTGATAGCGTGTGCCGTAGTCGCACAGGATCGTCACGATGGTGTGGCCCGGCCCAAGCTGCTTGGCCAAGCGGATCGCGCCGGCTACGTTGATTCCGGTCGAACCGCCGAGGCAGAGTCCTTCGTGTTCGAGCAGATCGAAGATGATCGACACGGCTTCGTCGTCGGGAATCTGGAAAGCGCCATCGATGGTGGCGCCCTCGAGATTGGCGGTGACGCGGCCTTGGCCGATACCTTCGGTGATCGACGAGCCTTCCGATTTGAGCACGCCCTTGGTGTAGTAGTTGTACAGCGCCGACCCCATCGGATCGGCGAGATAGATTTGAATTTTCGGATTGAGTTTCTTCAGGCCCATCGAAACGCCGGCAAGCGTGCCGCCGGAACCGACCGAAGCGACGAAGCCGTCGATCTTGCCGGCGGTCTGTTCCCAGATTTCCGGCGCGGTGGTCTCGATATGGGCCTGACGGTTGGCGACATTGTCGAACTGGTTGGCCCAGATCGCCCCATTTGGCTCGCTGGCTGCGAGTTGTTTGGCGAGCCGGCCGGACAGTTTGACGTAATTGTTCGGGTTGGCGTAGGGGACAGCCGGAACTTCGAGGAGCTGCGCGCCGCATAGCCGCAGCATGTCCTTCTTTTCCTGACTCTGCGTCTGCGGAATAACGATAACGGTCCGGAAACCGAGCGCATTGGCGACCAGTGCAAGGCCGATACCGGTATTGCCGGCGGTGCCTTCGACCACGGTGCCGCCCGGCCGCAACTCGCCGCGCTTCATGGCCTCACGGATGATGAAAAGTGCCGCCCGGTCTTTCACCGACTGTCCGGGATTCATGAATTCGGCTTTGCCGAGGATGGTGCAGCCGGTCTGCTCCGAGGCGCGGTTGAGTTTGATGAGCGGCGTATGGCCGATTGCTTCGACCACATCATGGTTGATTTTCATGGGATGATAGTTCTTGCCAGCGTGTTGCGGATTGTTTCCACAACCTAGTCCACAGCGGATAGCCATACAAGGAAGCCGGCACGGCGGCCATTTCGCATTTTGGCGGTAATGGAGGGAATTTTTCCACGGCGCCGACAAATCCGCGGAAAACTGATCGGGCCGACCTTGCCCCGCGGCGCATCCGTGCGGTGCGTCGATTCCAGCCGCCCCGGTTCGATGCCCGGGAGGAAACCGTCTCCTGGCGTTCTTCCGGTTCTGGCGGAATCAGGACCGGGACGTCGTGATTTTGATTTGATGCGTTTTCCTCATGCGAACCGCCGCCCGCATCGCTCGAAAGCGCCTTAGAACGATGCAAAAGACGCGGAAATTACATGAAATCTTCGTAACGCTAAAGCCCGGTCGTATCGTCGAGAGCCGAACTTCGCTAGTGAAATGGCCCACAACTCGCGATTCCCCACTTGTGGCAAACGGGTCACCGTCGTCTGAATGTGGGGTTGGGAAGAGGGCGCGGCTCTGTCCGCCATTGAAGCCGCCAGTTAGAATATCCGAATCTTGGCGGGTCCGAATCTTGGCTAGCGGGCCTGGGATTGACATTCGATTTGAAGGGCTGCGGTGGAGAGGTTGGGAATGTCAAATCTGCATCGCTGTGAGGGCTTTTCATTGAATGCGTCGCCGCCGATCGTCGTTGCAGGTCCATGGCGATGGCGGCAACGGGAGCAGCCCGCCTCGCAAACCGGGCGGACGATGGCGTGAGCGCTTCCATGGAAACTCGTCCGGTGAAGCCGTTCGCGCCGCTCTCCGGCGTTGGCTTGCTCCTGCGCTGGCTTGTCTTGGCGGGCGCTGCGGGGGCGCTCGCCGGCTGCATGCTGACAACGGATATTCCCGATCCGGCCCTTGACGTGCCGTCGGCCTACAAGGAGGCCGGTCGCGGCGATACGGCGTCCCTGCCGGAACTGGATTGGTGGCGGAGCTTCAAGTCGCATGAACTGACGGCGCTGATGGAGCAGGCCCAGACCGTCAATCTGGATATTGCGGCAGCGGTGGCAAGGATCGTTCAGGCCGATGCGCAGGCGCGGATCACGGGCGCGGCGTTGTTGCCGACGCTCAATGCCGGCGATCAGGCCAGCCGCTCGAAATCGTCGGGCGTGAGTTCGAGCGGCCTCACCAACAGCGGCCGCGAGATCACCAATTTCTCCTCGTCGCTCAGCGCGAGCTACGAGCTCGATTTCTGGGGCAAGAACCGCGATGCCGCGCTGGCGGCGAAGGAGACCGCGACCGCCAGCCGGTTCGACCGCGACGTCGTCGCGCTGACGACATTGACCACGGTGGCCAATGCCTATTTTCAAGTTCTGGCGGCGCAGGATCGGATCCGCACCGCCAATCGCAACATCGCCAGCGCGCAACGCATCCTCGACGCCATCAAGCAGCGCTTCCGCGCCGGCACCGGGACCGATCTCGACGTTGCCCAGCAGGAAAGCGTGCTCGCCAACCAGCGTGCCGCCGTACCGCCGCTGCGGCAGACATTGGCACAGAACATCATCGCGCTGGCGACGCTGGTGGCGCGGCCGCCGGAAAGCCTGCGCGTTTCCGGCGGCTCGCTCAACGGCATCGCCGTGCCGCGGGTGACGCCGGGACTTCCTTCGGAACTGCTGATCCAGCGTCCCGACATTCGCCGCCAGGAAGCCAGCCTTGCCGCCGCCACGGCAAACATCGGCAGCGCGCGGGCTCAGTTCTTTCCGAGCATTCAGCTCACCGGGCAGGGCGGCTACCAAAGTGCCGCGCTGGTCTCGCTGTTCTCGCCGCATGCGGCTTTCTTCAGTCTCGCGGCCGGATTGACCCAGCCGATTTTCGACGGCGGCGCCATTCAGGGCAACTTCGACCTGACCAAGGCGCGTCAGGACGAGCTCTTGCAAACCTACCGCAAGACGGTGGTGTCGGCGTTCGCCGACGTCGACAACGCGCTGGTGGCCATCAAGCAGACCAGCGAAAAACTCCGCTTGCAGCGCGTGGTCGTGGCGGCGTCGCGACGGGCCTTCGAATTGGCTGAACAGCAGCTCAAGGCGGGAACGGCCGACATCGTAACCGTGCTAAACACGCAATTGACGTTATTTCAGGCTGAGGATTCGCTTTTGCAGGCACAATTGGCTCGCCTGCAGGCCATTGTCGGCCTTTATCAGGCGCTGGGTGGCGGCTGGAAACCAAACGCAACAGGGCCGACCAATGCTCTTTAAGCCGGACGAAACGGAAAGCTCGACCAAAAAGACGGCGGCGGTGGCGGCTTCGGGCGCACGGCGTCGCGTCGTCTCGCTGACGATCACGGCGGTGATTATCGCGGGTCTTGGCTATATCGCCTGGACGTCGTTTCAACAAAAGCAGCAAGCGCGCAACCTGCCCCGGCCGGATGCCAGCGTGCCGGTGCTGGCGGCGATGCCGCGCATCGAGGACGTGCCGGTCTATCTCGATGGTGTCGGCACGGTGCGAGCGCTGAATACGGTCACGGTGCGCGCGCAGGTCGACGGCAAGCTGCTGAAGGTCAATTTCATCGAAGGTCAGGACGTCAAGAAAGACGACGTCCTGGCGGAGATCGATCCGGCGATCTATCAGGCGCAGTACGATCAGGCGGCCGCCAAGAAGGCGCAGGACGAGGCACAACTGGCGAACGCGCGGCTCGATCTGGCGCGCTATCAGCAACTGGCCGCGACCAATGCCGGCTCGAAGCAGCAAGCCGATACCCAGAAGGCAACGGTGGCGCAACTTGAAGCGCTGGTCCGTTCGGATCAGGCGGCGATCGAGAACGCGCAGGCGACGCTCGGCTACACCAAGATCATCGCGCCGCTTTCCGGCCGCGCCGGACTGCGCCAGATCGATCAGGGCAATATCATTCACGCATCCGATACGACCGGCCTCGTGGTTATTACCCAACTGCAACCGATCGCCGTTCAGTTCAGCCTGCCGCAACAGCAGATCGTCCGCGTCAATGCCGCGTTGGCCAAGGCCCCGTTGACGGTCGACGTTTTCGGAAACGACGGCAGAACGGTCGTCGACAGTGGCACATTGAAAGGAGTCGACAATCAGGTCGATCCGACCACCGGCACCGTCAAATTGAAAGCCGAGTTTCCGAACGCCACGTATCAATTATGGCCCGGGCAATTCGTCAGTGTGAGGCTGAAGGTGGAGACGCTGCCGCAGGCAGTGGTCGTTCCGACCTCGGCCGTGCAGCGCGGTCCGGCTGGAGCTTTCAGCTATGTGATCGGCGAAGGAAATATCGTCAGCGCGCGGCCGATCACCGTCACCCAGCAGAATGAGAAGGATGCGGTGATCGCCAAGGGACTCGCCGCGACTGACCGCGTCGTCACCACCGGCTTTGCCAATCTGGCCGACGGCGCCAAAGTCAGCATCGGGAGCGGCGATCAGACCATCACGCCGGATCTGGCGCCGCGCAAACGCGAGCGCCGCGGGGAGAAGGGCCAGCGCGCCAACGGCGAACAGACGCCCGGCGGCAAAGGCGGCAAGGGCGGGCAAAAAGGCTCGGCCGCCCCGACGCAGGGAGGCGAGGCATCAGGCAATGCGAAAGCGCAGCCATGATCCTGAATCGCGTGAACTTGAGACGATCGCGTTGAAAGCGGACTTGCAGCATTGAGCGTGCAGCCATGAGCGTTTCGGAGCCATTCATCCGCCGGCCGATCGCGACGTCCCTTTTGGGCATCGCGTTGTTGATCGGCGGCGCATTGGGCTACTGGGGGCTGCCGGTCTCGGCGCTACCGCAGGTCGATTTCCCGACGGTGCAGGTATCGACGCAACTACCGGGCGCCAGTCCCGACGTGGTGGCGTCGCTGCTCACCGCGCCGCTGGAGCGGCAACTCGGGCAAATCCCATCGCTCACCTCGATGACCTCGACCAGCTCATTCGGCGTCAGCCAGATATCGCTGCAGTTCGATCTCAACCGGGATATCGATGGCGCGACACAGGACGTGCAGGCCGCGATCAACGCCGCAGCCGGCGTTCTGCCGAAGAACCTGCCGTATCCTCCGGTCTACGCCAAGGTGAACCCGGCCGATGCTCCGGTGATGACGTTGGCGCTGACGTCGCCGACCGTCTCGCTGCGCGCCATGAGCGATCTGGCCGATACCTTCCTGGGACAGCGCCTCAGCCAGCTATCGGGCGTCGGCCGCGTCGCCATCCTCGGCGGCTTGAAGCCGGCGGTGAGGGTGCAGGCCGATCTGTCGCGGCTGGCTGCCTATGGGATTGCGATGGAGGATTTGCGCGCGGCCATCGCCAGCGCGAACGTGTCCGGACCGAAGGGGTCGCTCGACGGTGCGCAACAGGCCTATACCATCGCCGCCAATGACCAGATTGCCGCGGCGGAGGCCTACAAGCCGATCATCATCGCCTATCGCAATGGATCGCCGGTCACGATCGGCGATGTCGCGCGCATTGTCGATGGCCTCGAAAACGATCGCACGGCCGGTTGGTATCAGGGCACGCCTGCCGTCATCATCGATATCCAGCGTCAGCCCGGCGCCAACGTCATCGATGTCGTCAGCCAGATCCGGGCGCAGATTCCCAAGTTGCAGCAGGCCATCCCCGCGGGCGTCAACCTGACCATCGTCAGCGACCGGACGGTGACTATTCGCGCCTCGGTCCATGACGTTCAATTCACGCTGCTGTTGAGCGTCATACTGGTGACGCTGGTGGTGCTTTTATTCCTGCGCTCGATGCGTGCGACGATCATCGCCGGCGTCGCGCTGCCGCTGTCGTTGATCACCAGCTTCGGCATCATGTATTTCGCCGGTTTCAGCCTCGACAATCTGTCGTTGATGGCGCTGACCATCGGCACCGGCTTCGTCGTCGACGATGCCATCGTCATGATCGAGAATATCGTTCGTCATATGGAGAATGGCGAAAGCGCGATGGAGGCCGCGTTGAGCGGCGCGCGGGAAATCGGCTTTACCGTGATTTCGCTGACCGTCTCGCTGATAGCGGTGTTCATTCCACTGCTGTTCATGTCGGGGTTGGTGGGGCGGATGTTCCGTGAATTCGCACTCACCCTGACCATCGCGGTGGTGACGTCCGCGATCGTCTCGTTGACCCTGACGCCGATGATGTGCTCGCGGCTTCTCAAGCACGCCGGCGAGGAACGATTGGTGCCCGGACTGGCGCTGGTCAGCCGCGCGATCGACCGCATGGTCGAGGCCTATCATCACAGCCTGCTTTGGGTGCTGCGGCACCAGCGTGCGACGCTCGTGGTGACGTTTGCGACCATCGTGATGACGCTGGCGCTTTATGTCGTCGCGCCGAAGGGGTTCCTGCCGCTGCAAGACACCTCGTCGATAACGGCCGTGACACAGGCTGGTCCCGACGTGTCGTTTGCTGAAATGCAAAGCCGGCAGGGGGAGGTCGCGGCCGCGATCAAGGCCGATCCCGACGTCATTGGCGTCGTATCGGTCATCGGCGCCGGATCGGTCAATCCAACGACCAATGTCGGCCATCTGGTGATGTCGCTCAAACCGCGTGGCGAACGGCAGGCTGGCGTGTCCGAGGTCATCGAAAGCCTCAAGAGCCGGGTTGCGACGATCCCCGGCATGACGGTCTATTTTCAGCCGGTGCAGGATATCCAGATCAGCACGCAGTCGAGCCGGTCACAGTATCAGTACACGTTGACCGGCACCGACGCCGCGCTCGTGACGACGTGGGCGAACAGGCTGGTGAAGGAACTGCAACGCGATCCGTTGTTCCGCGATGTCTCCTCGGAGGCGCAGGAAGGCGGATTGCGGGCCGCGCTGGATATCGATCGATCCCGTGCAGGGCAACTCGGCGTTTCGCTGCAAGTCGTCACCGACACGCTGAACGATGCATTCGCGCAGCGGCAGATTTCAACGATCTACGGGCAGGCCAACCAGTATCGCGTGGTGCTGGAAGCGTTGCCCGAGGATCAACGCGACCCGTCCGTGCTGACCAAGCTTTATGTGCCCGGCGCTGCGGGCGCGCAGGTGCCGATTTCCGCGGTCGCGACCCTGACGCGCACCACCGCACCGCTGGCGATCTCGCATCAGGCGCAATTTCCCGCGGTCACGCTGAGTTTCAATCTGGCGCCCGGCGAGTCGCTCGGCGAAGGCGTCGAGCAGGTGAAGACCATCGAAACGCGGATCGGTATGCCCACCAATATCGTCGGTCTGTTTGCCGGCGATGCCGCCGAGTTCTCGCGCTCGCTGGCGGGGCAACCCTGGCTGATCCTGGCCGCGCTGATCACGATCTACATCGTGCTGGGCGTATTGTATGAAAGCTATATCCACCCGATCACCATTCTGTCGACGCTGCCGTCGGCTGGCGTCGGCGCCATTCTGGCGCTGATGCTGTGCGGTGAGGACCTGTCGGTGATCGGGCTGATCGGCATCATCCTGCTGATGGGCATCGTCAAGAAGAACGCCATCATGATGATCGACTTCGCGCTCGAGGCCGAGCGGCATCAGGGCATGTCCTCTTATGATGCCATCGTGCAAGCCTGCCTGCTGCGCTTCCGGCCGATCATGATGACCACGCTCGCGGCGCTGTTCGGCGCGTTGCCGCTGGCGCTCGAAAGCGGCACCGGTTCCGAATTGCGCTTTCCGCTCGGTGTCTCGATCATCGGCGGCCTGCTGCTCAGCCAGTTGCTCACGCTCTACACGACGCCGGTTATCTATCTGGCGCTCGACCGATTGAATCGACGGATCGAAAAGGCTGTGCCGCCCGCGGGCCCGGAACGACCGCCGGTGGCAGGCGTGACCGAGGGGATGCAGTAGATGGCGTCGCTATCGGAGCCTTTCATCAGGCGACCGGTCGGCACCACGCTGCTGGCGATCGGCTTGTTCCTGTTGGGCGCGGTAGCCTATCAATTCCTTCCGGTGGCATCGGTGCCGAACGTGGACTTCCCGATGATCCGCGTTTCGGCTTCGCGGCCGGGGGCGGATCCATCGGTGATGGCCGCCACGGTCGCATCGCCGCTCGAACGCCGTCTCGGCGAAATATCGGGCATCGACCAGATCACATCGACCAGTTCGCTCGGGTCGACCAGTATTCAGATCCAGTTCGCGATCGGGCGCAATATCGATCGCGCGGCGCGCGACGTGCAGGCCGCGATCAACGCATCATTGGCCGATCTGCCCACCGACCTTCCAACGTTGCCGACGTTCCGCAAAGCGAACTCGGCCGCGGCCCCTGTGTTCATCCTGGCGCTGACATCGAAGACCATCTCATCCAGCGCCATCTACGATGTTGCCGATACGGTGATCGCGCAGCGCATCTCGCAGGTCCCGGGCGTGGGAGAGGTGACCGTCAGCGGCGCCGACCAGCCGGCGGTGCGGATCGCGCTCAATCCGGTCGCGCTCTCCAATGCGGGGATATCGACCGACGACGTGCGGACCGCCATCGTCAATGCCAATCCGCTTGGTCCGGTCGGCATTTTCAACGGCGGCCGGCAAAGCGAGACATTGTCGATCAATCCGCAGATGCGGACGGCGGCAGAGTACCGCGAGATCGTGATCAAGAGCGCGAGCGGCAATTTCTTGCGGCTGTCGGATATTGCGGACGTCAAGGATGCCACCCGCAACAGCCGCTCGATTGCGTGGTTCAACAAGCAGCCGGCAGTGCTGCTGCTCATCACCAAGCAGGGCGACGCCAACGTCATCGAGACTGTGGACCGGGTGAGGGCCTTGATCCCCGAATTGCGGCAGTGGATTCCGGCCGCCATCGACATTTCGATCCTGACGGATCGCACCGGCACCATCCGTGCCAGCGTCGACGACATGCAATGGACGCTTGGCGCAACGGCGCTGCTGGTGATGCTGGTGGTGTTCGTTTTCCTGCGCCGGATCACGCCGACCATCGCCGCCGGCGTATCGGTCCCGCTGGCGCTGGCGGGAACCTGTGCCGGCATGTGGCTGGCCGGCTTTTCCATCGACAACCTGTCCTTGATGGCGCTGGCGATCTCGATCGGGTTCGTCGTCGACGATGCGATCGTCATGATCGAAAACATGTACCGCAACCTCGAACGCGGCATGCCGCCATATCAGGCGGCTCTCGATGGCGCCAAACAGATCGGCTTTACGGTGCTGTCCATCAGTCTGTCGCTGGTTGCGGCGTTCACGCCGTTGATTTTCATGGACGGCATCGTCGGGCGGTTGCTGCGCGAGTTTTCCCTGACGTTGACCTTTGCCATCGCGGTTTCGACCGTGGTGTCGCTGACCGTCACGCCAATGATCTGCGCGCATTACATCAAGGCGTCCGGGCTGCATCGCGAGACGCGCCTCGACCGGATTGTGGAACGATCGTTGTCGGGCGTCGTCCGGTTTTACGAGCGCACGCTGCGAGGCGTGCTCGGCTTTCCCGTGCTGACGATGATCGTGTTCTTCGCCACCATCGCCCTGACGGTGACACTCTATGCGAAAACGCCGAAAGGCTATTTTCCCTCCGATGACAGCGGATTCATCATCGGTTCGACGCGTGCGTCCGCCGACGTGTCGTTTCAGGCGATGCGCGATCTCCAGGAGCAGATCGCCAATATCGTTCTGGCCGACAATGCCGTTCAGAGTCTTGGCTCGAGCGTTGGCGGCACGGGCGGATTCGGTGGGCAAAACCGTGGGCGCATGTTCATCAGCCTGAAGCCGCCCGAGGAGCGCGCAGGGGTGACGACACAGAATGTGATCGACCGGATGCGCCCGAAGCTGACCGCCATTCCGGGTATCCGACTCTTCATGTTCCCGGCGCAGGATGTTCGCGCGGGAGGCCGCCAAAGCGATTCAAACTATCAGTACACGCTGACGAGTCCGGATCTCGATCTGTTGCAGACCTGGGCCCCTCTGGTCGCCAAGCGCATGGAGACGGTGGAAGGCATCACCGATGTGTCAGGCGATCGCGATCCCGGCGGGTTGCAACTCAACCTGAAGATCGACCGCAAGGCGGCGGCAAGCCTTGGCGTGCAGGTTCAGGATATCGACAACGCGCTCAACAACGCGCTTTCGCAGCGGCAGATTTCCACCATCTACACCCAGCGCAATCAGTACCGTGTGGTCATGGAGACCGTGCCGCAGTACCAGGCCGACCCCGCGGACCTCACCCACATCTATGTGGCCGGCGCCAACGACGCTCAGGTTCCGCTGTCCGCCGTGGTGAGTTATTCGCGTGGCATCGCACCGCTCTCGGTCAATCATACGGGTTCGTTTCCCTCGACCACGGTTTCGTTCGACCTGCTGCCCGGCGTGACGCTGGAAGCCGCGACCGCCAATATCCAGCGTGCCGTCAACGAACTGCACATGCCGGAAGGTATCCGCGCCGGATTCGAAGGCAACGCGGGCGACTTCCAGAAAACCACCGGACGGCAGCCGTTGCTGATCCTCGCGGCGCTGATCGCGATGTATATCGTGCTCGGCGTGCTGTATGAGAGCCTGATCCATCCGCTGACGATCATTTCGACGCTGCCCTCGGCAGGGCTCGGCGCGTTGCTGGCGCTGCAAGTGACCAACTCGCCGCTGACCATCATTGCGTTCATCGGCATCATCTTGCTGATCGGTATCGTCAAGAAAAACGGCATCATGATCGTGGACTTCGCCCTGGAGGCGGAGCGTCACCGCGGGTTGTCGTCACGCGACGCGATCTTCGAAGCCTGCATCGCCAGGTTCCGTCCCATCCTGATGACGACGATGGCTGCGCTGTTCGCCGGCATCCCGTTGATCATTGCCACCGGGCCCGGCACCGAGTTGCGCCGTCCGCTTGGCATCACCATCATCGGCGGCTTGTTCGTGTCGCAAATCCTGACGCTGTACACGACGCCGGTGATCTATCTTTTGATGGATCGGCTGCGACGGCGGCGCGAGCCGGTCCCGGTCGGGGCGCCAGCGGAATAGACCACCGGGGAATCGGGCTGGTTGGTTGCTGGCTGACCCGTCGCAGCGTATAGCCTGCGCATGTCAGATCATGCCGCGCCTGCCAATGTCCCCGAACCGATCCCGGAATGCGAACGTTGTCGCAAGCCTGTGCCGTTGTGCATTTGTGACAGCATCACGCCGCTTGAAAGCCGTTTGTCGCTGGTGATCCTGCAGCATCCGCAGGAACAGGACAGGGCGCTTGGAACCGCGCGGCTGACGGCGCTGCATTTCAAGGACGCGATGCTGAAGATCGGCCTGTCGTGGCCGAGCCTTTCCAAAATACTGGGGTATTCGGTCGATCCATCACGCTGGGCGGTGCTTTATCTTGGCTCCGCCAAGGTGGCCGATCTCGACACCGACCGGGCCGTGGTGGCGCTGGACCGCAAGGGGGGCCTGGCGGAAGACCAGCGCGGCATCCTCAATGACCTCGAAGGCGTCGTCATCCTGGACGGCACATGGAGTCAGGCCAAGGCGTTATGGTGGCGCAACGCCTGGATGCTGAAGTGCCAGCGCGTCATTCTCGGGCCGCCGAAACCATCGCGCTACGGCAAGCTGCGAAAGGAGCCGCGTCGTGACGGGCTCTCGACCATCGAGGCCGCGGCAATGCTGATCGGCAGCCTCGAGAAGCGGCCCGATATCGAGGCCGCGCTTTACGCCAGTTTTGAGCGGATGCTGGCGAAATACCGGGACGTGCAGGCGACAATCCCGGAATTGGCCGACCGCCCCAAGCGGCGTCGCAGCCGTCCACGCCGGAAACATTCCTGAGCAGCGCTTGGTTGCCTATCTGACATTGGACGTATAAGAGTGCGCCCCAAGGGGCCACGTGGCGGAGTGGTTACGCAGCGGTCTGCAAAACCGTTTACACCAGTTCAATTCTGGTCGTGGCCTCCATCGACCATTCCGGGCGACTGCATTTTTATCGCGAGGTTTTCCGTCGCGTCCGCAGGCTATCCGGTCGGCGTCGCCAAGCCAGACGCAAGGCTCAGCAGGAGCCGTACCACCCATCGGGGAACGGCAGAAGCGGCCAGGCGAGGCCATTGTCGTTGGCGGGTGCCGGCAGCATGTGACAAATGGCGCTGTTGAATTTTGACCCGTACCCACGGGCGGAATGCATCTGAGCTGCGGTATCCTGGCTGCTGAAATCCATCGCCAACCTGACCGTATCCAATATCCGTTCGAATTCGGCTTCGCTCATGACAATCCCCTCTGTTGGGGACACCATGGCAAAGAGTATTTTTTTCCCGCTTGCAGAAACCGCTAAAATTGTATCGACCGGGCTTGAAATGGAACGCGGGCGGGATTCACGATAAAAGCCATTAGACCAACAGCGGCGTTCCAGGGAAGTCGCGGGATCGATGCCGCAGTGGATTCCGGGGAGAAACCAGTATGAATGAGTCAGTTGGCGACACGGGCAATGCCGATCAGGTCGCGTATTGGAACGGCCCCGCCGGACGGCGCTGGGCGCAGCGCCAGTCGACACAGGATGCGATCTTGGCCCCCGTGACCGAGCTTCTGATCGCGCATGCAGACCCGAAACAGGGTGAACATATTGTCGACATCGGCTGCGGATGCGGAGCAACCACCATTGAATTTGCGAAGCGGGTCGGGAAGACCGGCGGTGTACTCGGTGTCGATATCTCGGAGCAAATGCTGGCGCGCGCGCGAGAGAGAGCGCCGCACGATGCCGCGCTGGAATTTGTCCTGGCCGATGCCACCGTCTATCCGTTCAAGGCGGGTGCGGCCGATCTGTTGGCATCCCGCTTCGGCGTGATGTTTTTCGCCGAGCCGGCGCGGTCATTTGCCAATATGCGAACCGCTCTGCGTCCGGGGGGCCGCATGACATTCATCTGCTGGCGCACGCCGAAGGAAAATCCGTGGATGATGTTGCCGCTGCAGGCGGCTTATGAGCACGTTCCCAAGATGCCGCCGGTCGGCCCGGAGGATCCGGGACCGTTTGCCTTTGCCTCCGCGTCCCGGGTCGAGCAGATATTGCGCGATGCCGGCTTCGCCGATATTCGCATCGCGCCCCATGACTTCTCGCTGGATGTCGCGGCGGGCGGCGGGCTTGAGGCGGGCGTCAGGATGGCGCTGGAGATCGGTCCCGCCAATCGCGCACTGGAGGATGCCACGCCGGAGGTGAAAGCCGCTGCGGCGGCGTCGATCCGGGAGGCCCTCGCGCCCCATGCCAAGGGAACCGGCGTCTGGCTCGATGCTTCGATCTGGCTCGTCACCGCCACCTCACCTCTATCGTAGCGGATGGGTCCGCATCGGGCATGACGACGAGGCTTTTTCTCCCGGCAGGTTTCTGTCACCTTGAGCCGTTTGATTGATCAGCCAAGGGAGCAGGCCATGCGTTCATTTGGATATCGTGCAGTGTTCATCGCCATGATGGCCATCGCCGGGACGTGCCTCGCCACCGTTGCGCAAGCCGACAGCGGGACCATCCGGATTTCGGTGTTGAAGGGCGGATGGTTCATCGGCGCTTCCGGCGGCAGCGGGACGCTGACGTTCCGCGGCCGGCGCTATCCGCTCTCGATCGGAGGCATCGATGCGGGTCTGGTGTTCGGCGCGTCGCAAACCAGCCTGTCGGGCCGGGTGACGAACATCAGCAGGCCGTCGGATGTCGCGGGTGTGTATGGCGCGGGCGGAGCGGGAGCCGCGCTCGGCATCGGAGCGCGAGCCATCGTGCTGACCAATGAAAAAGGTGCCGTTCTGCAGTTGAGCGGTCGCCAGACCGGGCTGATGTTGAACGCCGATCTTAGTGGATTGGCGATCTCGCTTCGCTAGATGAGAGAGCTTTGGACCGCCCCGGACTTTTCAAATCGGGGACTCGCAGGCCCCGCGTCTCGATGCGTCGACCAATTCAGGCTTGAAAAAGCGCGATTGTGGCTCCCCGGGCCGGATTCGAACCAGCGACCAACCGGTTAACAGCCGGTTGCTCTACCACTGAGCTACCAGGGAACAGAGCCGAAGCTAAGCTTAAGCAGCGCGGAGCGTATAACAAAGCCTTCGCGGCTTTGCAAAGCGAAATAGATCGGACCGTTCGTCGAACCGACATTTCGTCGCGGGTCCCCTATCTACCCGGCGACAGCCCCCAGTGTCGATTGTGTCCGATTGTTGCCGTTTTATTGCCTTGCATCGTTGCTGAGGCTGCCCTAGTTGCTCCGGAGCGATTTACTCTGTCCAGCCTCGAGGATTGCCAATGTCTGATTTTTCAACCGCCCGCCAGAAGATGGTTGATGGTCAGGTCCGTCCAAGCGACGTCACGGACCAACGAATCATCGAGGCCATGCTGGGCGTGCCACGCGAGGCATTTGTTCCTGAAGAGCGGCAGGCTCTGACCTATCTCGATCTCGACCTTAGTGTCGGTCCGGCCGGAGCCGGCAAGCGCTTCCTGCTCAAGCCGGTTGTCGTCGCCAGGCTTCTGCAGGCCGCCGAGATTCGGGACACGGATAGCGTTCTCGTGATCGGCTGCGCCTCAGGCTACACCGTGGCGATCGCCAGTTTGCTGACCCCGCACGTTCGCGCGACCGATCCCGATCCGGCGATGGTCGCCCGGGCGATTTCAGCGCTCGGGAAGGTCAATGCCGGCTCAGTGCCGGTGACGACGGCCCCGGCAGCGGAAGGCGACGCTTCTCACGGTCCCTATGATGTCATCGTGCTGGATGGCGCCACCGAAATCATGCCCGAAGGTGTTCTCCATCAGCTGAAGGACGGGGGACGGCTGGTTGGCGTTTTTGCCACGGGAGCACCCATGCGTGCCATGGCTGTGACGCGTTCCCGGGATGATTTCGGTTCCCGGATACTTTTTGATGCCTCCGCAGAGGTCATTCCGGGCTTTGAGCGGGTTCCCGATTTCGTTTTTTGACGGTTTGGACTGCGCTCGATTTGAAGTGTCGTGGGATGAACTCGCGGCGACTTATGCAGAGTTAAAGGCTCGATGGCGGGTCGGCCGGTGGGTTCCATGCGATTGGGCCTGACGTTCGACTGTGGCCGCGATGCCCCAGCCTGAGAGTTTCCGGACGAGAACCCGTCCGAGGGGTTCCGTCTTTTCATCTCGCCGAATATGATAGATGAGGCCGGGGGCTGGCGACCGCACGATTCGTGGGGGCGCCAGGTTGGCCAACGCGATGGGTGGATTACTGGATGGGTGGTGTAAAGAGAGTCTCGGGGGTGGCGGTTGCGGCCTTGATGTTGGGGTTCGTCACCGCAACGCCTGTTCTTGCCGAAACCATCGAGGCGGCGCTGGTGCGCGCCTACCAGAATAACCCGCAGCTCAATGCCCAGCGGGCATCGGTTCGTGCGACCGACGAGAATGTGCCGCAGGCGCTATCGGGCTATCGGCCGAAGATCGCGGTGACGGCTAGCGGCGGCTATCAATATTCCGACGTCACCTCGACGTCGCTCGGGACGGCAGTCCGCACTCATGGAACACAGATTCCGCGGTCCGTCGGAGCCACCGTAACCCAGACCCTGTATAACGGTCAGCAGACTGCCAACCGCACGCGCGCAGCGGAAGGGCAGGTCTCCGCGGCTCGTGAAGGTCTGCGCGTGCTGGAGCAGAGCGTGCTGCTCGCCGCATCGACGATCTATATGGATTATCTGCGCGATGCCGCGATTGTCGAAGTGCAGCGCAGTAACGTGCGTGTGCTGGAACAGACCCTCAAGCAGACTCGTGATCGCTTTACCGTCGGGGAGGTGACTCGCACCGACGTGGCGCAGTCGGAAGCCCAACTGGCCGCCGGCAAAACGCAGCAGTTGGCGGCGGAATCGACTCTGACGACGACCCGCTCGAACTACCGCCGCATCATCGGAAACGAGCCGGCGCAACTTGCACCCGGCTCGCCGGTCGATCGTTTCCTGCCGGCGACGCTGGCAAGCGCCGTGGGTTTGGGATTGACCCTGAACCCGAACGTGACCGCTGCCATGTATGGCATCGATGTCAGCCATTTGCAGGTCAAGGTCGCCGAAGGCGCTCTGTTCCCGACGGTCAGTCTGCAGGTCGCCGCGCAACAGGCCCACGAACAGCAGCTCGGGCTCCCTCGACAGTTTGTCGCCTCGGCGATCGCGCAGGTCTCGGTGCCGATCTATCAGGGCGGCGCGGAGTATGCGTTGATCCGCCAGTCGAAGGAAACGTTGGCGCAGCAACGTCTGGCGCTTGAGCAGGTCCGTGACCAGACCCGCGCCACGGTCGTGCAAAGTTGGGGACAATTGCAGGCGGCGAAGTCGCAGGTAGCGTCGGCTCAGGCGCAGGTGCAGGCGTCGGAGATCGCGCTCAACGGCGTTCGCGAAGAAGCCAAAGCCGGGCAGCGCACCACCCTCGACGTGTTGAATGCGCAGCAAGCCCTGGTCAATGCGCGCGTCGCGTTGGTCACGGCGCAGCATGACCGCGTCGTTGCCTCGTATTCGGTCCTGAGTTCGGTCGGAAAACTTTCGCCGCAAGTTCTCAACCTGAAAACGACGGTCTACGATCCCAGCGTCCACTATCACCAGGTGCGCGATAGTTGGTTTGGTGTTCGGACGCCCGACGGGCGATAGTCGATCCGGCTCGTCATCCTGATTAGACGTTTGTGCCCTGTGCCGCTGCGGCTTCAGGATGTGAACGTCGTGGCGCGAGTGCCGACAGCCGGTCGAATTTGGGCGGCTTCGTTCTCTGCCCTTTGCTTGCATTCATTTGTTGGCATGGCATACGCTGACCTTTGGTAGCGGGACGATTCGTGCGACATCGATGCCGTGGCCGCGACGTCGTTTTGGCCAAACGGTCGAGGCATTGCTCACGGCGCGGACAGGTGGGTTGTGCGACGGTGCGCGCGCGGCATGAGATCCCAGCCAAGATGATGCGGAGTCGAATATGACCCAACCTGCAAAGGTCCAAGAACCTTCCATGGAGGAGATTCTGGCATCGATCCGCCGTATCATCGCCGACGATGAGACCAAGGCATCGGATCAAGCGGCGCAGGCTGCGCCGGCCGTGAAACCGGCTTCGCCATCGGCTCCGGTGGCCATCAAACCGGCGCCGGCCGCGACCGTTGCGCCGGCGGCGTCCCGCGACGAACATGCTGCGCCCAAGCCGGTCGCTGCCAAGCCAGCCGCGCCCGGGCCGGCTGCTCCCGAACCGGATGCTGCGCAGGCTGCATCGAATAGTCAGGACGATATCGACGCCTTGTTGGCGGGCTTCGATACCCCGGCAACCACGCCCGATGCTGTTCCCGCCGCCGCCGATGACGATGTATTCGACCTCACCGATGAGATGGCGCTACCCGATATGCCGCAAGTTTCGTTCGATCCGCCCGAGCCGGATAACGATCTCGAATTCAGCGAGGTCGCAAAGGTCGCAGAGCATCATCAGCCGTCACCGGAGCGGCCACATGCGCGGGCCTCTGGCGGCTTCGAAAACCTGGCGGCCCCACAGATGCTTTCCCATTCGACGGTTTCAGCCGTCGAGTCCGCTTTCAACTCGCTTGCAAACACCGTTCTGAGCAACAACGCCCGTACCCTGGAAGACCTTGTGCGGGAGATGTTGCGTCCGATGCTGAAGTCCTGGCTCGACGACAATCTGCCGGGGCTGGTCGAGCGCATCGTCAAGGCGGAAATCGAGCGGGTTTCACGCGGCCGCTAGCGGTCCATCCAATTCGATTGTCCCGAATCCGACGTTCGCCTCATTTTCCAGCGCCCTTCCTTGCGGCCTTCTGAACCCCCACACCGGCCCGACGCTTCGCGAATTCGCGGCCGATCAGTAGCCAATGTCGTTTTTGAGGGTCTGCTCGCGCCGGACAACCCTGGTCCCGGACCCCGAAACGCCGCATAACCGCGTCCGATCTTGTCTAGCCTCAATGCGACCGGGCGCTATACCGCCTGCGAGGTTGACTTGTCGCGGGCCGGGCGCTTTCTAGCGGAGTAAATCTGGTATTCGCACTCTGCCTGATCGCGACGCGAATTCACTGCCGCAAATTCTCATTTCGTACCATTCCCCGGATGTTTGTGATCGCAACGCCATGATCGAAAAAACCTATCAGCCCGCCGACATTGAAAACCGCATTGCGCGGGCATGGGACGAGGCCGGTGCGTTCGAAGCCGGCCGGCCCGAGCGGCGCGACGCCGAACCGTTCGCCATCGTCATTCCGCCGCCGAATGTCACCGGTTCGCTGCATATGGGCCACGCGCTCAACAATACGTTGCAGGATATCCTGTGCCGCTTCGAACGCATGCGCGGCCGCGATGTGTTATGGCAGCCGGGCACCGATCATGCGGGCATCGCCACGCAGATGGTGGTCGAGCGCCAACTGGCAGAGCGGCAGGAGCCGTCACGGCGTGACATGGGCCGGGCCAAGTTTCTCGAACGCGTCTGGCAATGGAAAGCCGAAAGCGGCGGGGTCATCGTCAATCAGCTGAAGCGGTTGGGTGCGTCCTGCGACTGGTCGCGTGAACGCTTCACGATGGATGAAGGGTTGTCGCGCGCCGTCGCCAAGGTGTTCGTCGAGCTGCATCGCGACGGGCTGATCTACAAGGACAAGCGGCTGGTCAACTGGGACCCGAAGCTGCTCACCGCGATCTCCGATCTCGAGGTGCAGCAGGTCGAGGTTAAGGGCAACCTCTGGCATCTGCGCTATCCGCTCGAGGGCAAGACCTTCAACCCCGAGGACCCTTCGACCTTCATCGTGGTCGCGACGACGCGCCCGGAAACCATGCTGGGCGACAGCGCCGTCGCGGTGCATCCCGAAGACGAACGATATCAGCGGCTGGTCGGCAAGCATGTCATCCTGCCGCTGGTCGGCCGCCGGATTCCGATTGTTGCCGATGAATATTCCGATCCGGAGAAGGGGTCCGGCGCGGTCAAGATCACGCCGGCGCACGACTTCAACGACTTCGAGGTCGGCAAGCGGCACAACCTGCCGCAGATCAATATTCTCGATGTCGAGGGCCGGATTTCTCTCACCGACAATGAAGCCTACTGGCACGGCCTGCCGCAGACCGCTTCGCCGCGTGCCTCGACGCTGCACGGCATGGACCGCTTCGCCGCGCGCAAGCAGATCGTCGCGTGGTTCGAGGAAAGCGGCATCCTCGAGAAGATCGAGCCGAACGTCCACATGGTTCCGCATGGCGATCGCTCCGGCGTGGTGATCGAGCCGTATCTCACCGACCAGTGGTACGTCGATGCCAAGACGCTGGCGCAACCGGCAATCGCCGCGGTGCGCAGCGGCGCGACCGAGTTCGTGCCGAAGAATTGGGAAAAGACCTACTTCGAATGGATGGAGAACATCCAGCCGTGGTGCATCTCGCGGCAATTGTGGTGGGGGCATCAGATCCCGGCGTGGTACGGCCCGGACGGCAAGGTGTTCGTCGCAGAGACCGAGGAGGAGGCCGTCGGCCACGCGCTCGGCTATTATACCGAGCAGGGCGTCATCACGGAGGAGCAGGGCCACGACATGGCGCTCGATCCGGCGTTGCGCGAGGGCTTCATCACGCGCGACGAGGACGTGCTCGATACCTGGTTCTCGTCGGCGCTGTGGCCGTTCTCGACGCTGGGTTGGCCGGACGACACGGCCGACGTCGAACGCTATTATCCGACCGACGTGCTGGTCACGGGCTTCGACATCATCTTCTTCTGGGTCGCCCGGATGATGATGATGGGCCTGCACTTCATGAAGGACGTGCCGTTCCCGACGGTTTACATCCACGCCCTCGTCCGTGACGAGAAGGGCGCCAAGATGTCGAAGTCGAAGGGCAACGTCATCGACCCGCTTCACCTGATCGATCAGTACGGCGCGGATGCGCTGCGCTTCACGCTGGCGGCGATGGCGGCGCAGGGGCGCGATATCAAGCTCTCGACGCAACGCGTCGAAGGCTATCGCAATTTCGCGACCAAGCTGTGGAACGCCTGCCGTTTCGCCGAAATGAACAACTGCGTGCTGCCGACCGGCTTCGATGCGACACAGGCCAAGGAAACACTGAACCGCTGGATCGCGCACGAGACCATGCACGCCGCGCGCGAAGTCAGCCGCGCCATCGAGACCTATCGTTTCAATGACGCCGCCGGAGTGATGTATCGCTTCGTCTGGAACGTCTATTGCGACTGGTATCTCGAACTCGCCAAGCCGGTGATGATGGGGCCGGACGGCCCGGCGAAGGCCGAAACCCAAGCCATGGTGGCGTGGGCGCGCGACGAGATCATCAAGCTGCTGCATCCGTTCATGCCGTTCATCACCGAGGAATTGTGGGCGGTGACGGCGCCGCGCGACAAGCTGCTGGTGCTGACGGAATGGCCGATCAAGCCGCCGTCGACCGTTATCATTCCGACATCGGCGGTGCCCGGCGACATCGCTGGCGTCGCCATGGTCGTGCCCGCGGATGCCGAAACCTTCAGCGATCCCGAAGCCGAAGCCGAGATCGGCTGGGTGGTCGACCTTGTCACGGCAATTCGTTCGGCGCGCGCCGAGATGAACATTCCGCCGGCGACCTTGATGCCGCTGATGCTGGTCAATGCGCCGGCTGAAACCAGGGGGCGGGCGGAGCGCTGGAACGACGTCATCAAGCGGCTGGCGCGGCTGGCCGAAATCACCTTCGTGGCGCGTGCGCCTGATGGCGCCATGCAGTTGCTGGTGCGCGGCGAGGTTGCCGCCCTGCCGCTGAAGGGCGTCATCGACCTTGCAGCCGAGAAAACGCGGCTGAGCAAGGAAATGGCGAAAGCCGACGCCGACATCAAGCGCGTCGATGCCAAGCTTGGCAACGAGAAGTTTGTCGCCAACGCGCCGGAGGAGGTCGTGGAGGAGGAGCGCGAGAAACGTGCGGAAGCCGTCGCGCGCAAGGCCAAGATCGTCGAAGCTCTGGATCGGTTGAAGGCCGCCGAATGACCATGCAGACCACGACACAGCGGGCTTCCTCGTTCGTCCCGCTAAGTCTGTTGTGGCTGGCCGGAAATTCGTCGCGGCTGACTATCCTTGCGATACCTCCGATCCTTGCGCTGATCATCCAGGATCTCGGGCTGTCAGGGACCGACGTCGGTATTCTCAATGCAATCCCAGCGGCCCTGTTTGCGCTGGTTGCCGTTCCGGGATCGCTGCTGATTGCACGGGTGGGCGCGGTTCGTGCGTTGGTCGTCGGGCTGCTGGTGGTCGCGGTCGGATCGGCCTTGCGTGGCTTCGCGATGGATACGCTGGTGTTGTACAGCGCGACCGTCCTGATGAGCGCCGGCGTCGCCGTGATGCAGCCGGCGCTGCCGCCGCTGGTGAGCGAGTGGGTGCCGCGCCGGATCGGATTCGCTACCGCGATCTACACCAATGGACTCTTGTGCGGCGAGATCCTGCCGGTCGTGCTGGCGGGGACACTCCTGGCGCTGTTGGGCGGGAGTTGGCGCGGCAGCCTCGTGGCTTGGTCCATCGTGCCTGCGGTGGTCGCGGTGGTCGTTATTCTCGCGCAGCCGCGCCGCGAGGCGCACCGTGTCAGCACCGGTCGCCGCTGGATGCCGGACTGGAGCGACCCGCTGCTGTGGAAAGTCGGCCTCGCCCTGAGCGCCAACAACCAGCTCTATTTTTGCGTCAACGCATTCCTTCCGGGCTTGTTGCTGCAGAACGGCCAGAGCGATCTGATCGGGCTGGCACTATCGGCTCTGAATATGGGGCAGTTGCCGGGCTCATTGTTGTTACTGGCAATGGCCAGCCGGCTGGAGCGCAAGAAGTGGCCGTTGATCGGAGCGGGCATGCTGGGGCTATTGGCGCTCGCCGGGCTGTCGTTGACCGCTTCGCCGTGGACGATCGTCATATCGGCGGCGCTGGTCGGATTTAGCTGCTCGATCGGGCTGACGCTGCTTCTGACATTGCCGGCGCTGCTGGTTGAGTCGGACGAAGTCCCAGCCATGTCGGCCGGTGTATTCGCGATCGGCTACGGTATACCAGTGATGGTCTCGCTGATTGCCGGAATGCTGTGGGATTTCACCGGCAACGCGGCGTTCGCATTCCTGCCGATCGCTGTAGCGTTGCTGCCAATCATCATCTTCACGCTCGCGATCGATCTTTCGAAGCAGCGTTTCCAAACGGCTTACTAACGAATCGGGAGCCTTTGAGGCCGTAGCGCCATGGCAGTTCGACAGCCTTGGTGATGCCGATGCGTACACCTGTGACGACCTCGGGCGTGCCGGTGCGCGCATAGACCGCAATCGGCGGGGCGGTTAGCGGCAAGCCGTTATGCTTGTTGGTGATGGCGAGGGCGCCGGTCAGCTTGCCCGGCCCCGAACATAGCGTGCGGTCGTCGTCGAGGCCGCGCCGCCGCCGCATCGCCGCGAGGCCGTGTGTCGGCTGCAAGGCCCGAATCAGGACGGCGGCGGCGCTCCCCTCGGGTTCGCAGACAAAGTTGATGCACCAGTGAATGCCGTAGGATCGGTAGACATAGGCGAATCCGGGTGGACCGAACATCACCATCGTGCGCGGTGTCGGCCCGCGATAGGAATGTGCCGCCGGTTCGGTCTGGTGATAGGCTTCGACCTCGACGATGACGCCGCCGACCCCGTCCACCAGCAGCGTCGCACCGATCAGTTCGGGTGCGACCTTATGGACATCACGGGCAAAAAAGTCGCGCTTCAGCGGTCGTCCGAGCTTGGCCGGGGAAGTGGAGGCGATGACGGGATTGATGGATCGGTGGGTGGAAGAGGGACGATCTGACGGCATCGATGCGACTTCGCGGCGTAAATTCCAACTGGACCTATCGGGAATAGGCTCATGCCGCCCGGGATGCAATCCGCTGTTCCGAAGCCATGAGGCGGCGATGCAGGCTGCCATTCATCGCGATGGCTTGCGGTGTTTGCCCGGGCGGATTACCTAGTGTCCTGAATCCGAAGTTCGCCTCGTTTTGCAGCGCCTTTCCTTGCGAACTTCGGATTCGCAAGGACACTAGCAACTCCATGAATCTAGTGTGGTTTGGGTTCAGAAGGTCGCTTGAAGGACTCGCCGAGACAATGAAGCGAACTTCTAAACCACCACACTAGAGAGCTTCGCAGAACGGAAATTCCATGGTTGTTGTCGTCGATACCGTTTCAGCCACACCGCTTCGCCCCCGGCACCCCGAAAAGGTGAACCGGCCGGATGCGTTCTCGCCATCGAAGCCGGACTGGATCCGGGTCCGCGCGCCGAGTACGCGCGGCTATGGCGATACCCGCAAGATCGTCAAGGAAAACGGCCTGGTTACGGTGTGCGAGGAGGCCGGCTGCCCGAATATTGGCGAGTGCTGGGACAAAAAGCACGCCACCTTCATGATCATGGGTGATACCTGCACCCGGGCCTGCGCCTTCTGCAACGTCAAGACAGGCATGCCCGGCGCGCTCGACGCATCCGAACCGGAACATGTCGCCGAGGCGACCTTCAAGCTCGGTCTGGCACATGTGGTCGTCACATCGGTCGATCGCGATGATTTGGCTGACGGCGGCGCGGAGCACTTCGCGAAAACCATCCGCGCCATCCGCGCCCGCTGCCCTTCGACCACGATTGAAATCCTGACGCCCGACTTCCTGCGTAAGGAGGGGGCGCTCGAGGTTGTCGTTGCCGCCAGGCCGGACGTGTTCAATCACAATCTCGAAACGGTACCCTCGCATTATCTCTCGGTGCGACCGGGCGCGCGTTATTTTCATTCGATCCGCCTGTTGCAGCGGGTGAAGGAAATCGATCCGTCCATGTTTACAAAGTCCGGAATCATGGTCGGGCTCGGGGAAGAACGCCATGAAGTCTTGCAGGTGATGGATGATCTGCGTTCGGCCGATGTCGATTTCCTGACCATCGGTCAGTATCTGCAGCCGACCCGCAAGCATCATGCCGTGATCCGTTACATCACCCCCGACGAATTCCAGGGCTACGAGAAGATTGCCTATACCAAAGGGTTTCTGATGGTGTCGGCGAGTCCGTTGACGCGATCGTCGCACCATGCGGGCGACGATTTCGCCAAACTGCGATCCGCGCGCGCCGCACGCCTGCGCTGAGTTTTGTGAATGCCGCAATTTGCCAACAAGCGCCGGGTTCGGCACAGCGCGACGCAGATGTTCGATCTGGTGGCCGATGTCGAACGGTACCCTGAATTCGTTCCGCTCTGTAGCGCATTGAAGGTTCGCCAACGCACCCCAAAGCCGGATGGTACCGAGGTCGTCGTCGCCGACATGACGGTGTCGTTCAAGCTCGTGCGTGAGAGCTTCACCAGCCGGGTCACGCTGGACCGTGCCAATCTGAAAATCCTGGTGGAATACCTGCAGGGCCCGTTCCGATCGCTGGAAAATCGCTGGACGTTTGAAGCGAAAGGCGACGATGCATGCGACGTGGGTTTCTTTATCGCCTATGAGTTCAGGAGCCGCGTGCTGGCCATGCTGATGGGCAGCATGTTCGATGCAGCCTTCCAGCGATTTGCGGCAGCGTTCGAGGCCCGCGCCGATAAGGTCTACGGCCGGCCGGGCGCGCCGGCCGGATCGGTGAGCTGAGCGTTTTCAAATCATTCGACGGCGGATCTTCAGACGCCCCCTGTCATTGCCGGGCTCTTGACCCGGCAATCCATCCTCTTGAAACGACTCTTCCTGCTCTTGAAACGACTCTTCCTGACTTGATGGATGCCAGGACAGGCCCCGGCTTGACGACATCATTCAGTTGGTCATTTCGCCTTGCGCGGTGGCACCCGGCGCTTCACCGCGGCGCGGCGCGGCGCCCGTGCACTGCGCGGGATCGCCCGAACGGCGGGCTCGCGCTTCTTTTGCGGCGCCTTGGGGCCACGCGCCAGTTCCGTCAGCATCCGCAGTGCTTCCACCACGGACCGCTCGCGCACCGTGGTGCGGCCGAGCGCACCGAAACGGCATTCGCGATGCAAAATACGCCCGTCGCGCGCGGCAACGGCGAAATGCACAAGTCCCACCGGCTTGCCGGGCGTTGCGCCGCCGGGTCCGGCGATGCCGGTAATCGAGACCGCGAGATCGACACCGGCTCTTTCCAGTGCGCCGATCGCCATCGCTTGCGCGGTTTCCTTGCTGACCGCGCCGAAGTTGGCGAGCGTACTGGCCTTGACGCCAAGCATGGCGCGTTTGGCGTCGTTGGAGTAGGTGACGAACCCGCGATCGATAACATCCGATGAACCGGGAATGTCGGTGAGGGCGGCAGCCACCAGACCGCCGGTACAAGATTCGGCGGTCGCGATGGTCAATTTGCGCATTCGGCACAAATCGAGCAGCGAACGGGAGAGAGCACGTGCGTCGCTGCTGCCCATGTTCATTTACCCTGGTTGATGTCCGCGGGTTGATCGTTCCAGGGCAGGCGGATGGTTGCGGCAGCCGTCGCGGCGATGCCTTCCTCCCGGCCGGTAAAGCCGAGGCGCTCGCTGGTGGTGGCCTTCACCGCAACACGCGATAGCGGCAATCCGGTGATGTCCGAGATCCGCGTCCGCATGACGTCGCGCAGCGGACCGATTTTCGGCCGCTCGCAAATCAGCGTTACTTCAAGGTGGGCGATACGGCCGCCGCGCGCCGTCACGCGTTCGACTGCGTAAGCGAGAAAGCGATCCGACGCCGCGCCCTTCCATTGCGGATCGGTCGGGGGAAAGTGCGAACCGATGTCGCCGTCCGCCAGCGCTCCGAGGATGGCGTCGACCAGCGCATGGAGGCCAACGTCGCCATCCGAATGCGCCAGGAAGCCGCGGTTGTGCGGCACGCGAACGCCGCAAAGCATCAGGTGGTCGCCGTCGCCGAAAGCGTGGACGTCGTAACCGGTGCCCATGCGTATGTCGCCCAGCGTGGCGCCAAGGCGAGCTTCCTCGCGAACGAAATCCTCGGGAGTAGTCAGCTTCATATTCACAGGATCGCCTTCAAATGTTGCCACCGTCAATCCCGCCCATTCCGCCAGCGCGGCATCGTCGGTGAAGTCGTCACGCTTCTCATGCACGGCGCGGCGATGGGCTTGCAGGATCGAATCGAACCGGAAAGCCTGCGGCGTCTGCGCGATGCGGAGTCGCGATCGCTCGGGCGTTGCCTCGACATGGCCGGCATCGCCAACCTGCTTGATGGTGTCGGCAACGGGAATCACTGGCACCGCGGCGCCGGTTGTTGTCGCGGCCTCGACGGCGCGCGCGATCAGCGCCGCCGAAGCAAATGGCCGTGCTGCGTCGTGAATGAGGACGATGTCGGGAGCCAGATCGGCGAGGGCTTCCAGCCCCGCATGGACCGAAGCCTGACGTGTGGCGCCGCCATGGACCGGCGGCTGGTACCGCAGATGCCCAACCGCCTCATTGAAGATATCGAGGTCATCCGGGCTGACAACCGGCTGGACCGCCTCGACCTGCGGGTGGACACAGAACGGCTCCATCGCTCTGGAAATGACGCTGCGGCCGGCCAGCGACCGGTATTGCTTGGGGCCGCCGGCGCCGGCGCGGAGCCCGCGCCCCGCAGCGACGATGATAACGGCAGTTCGATTCGTTTTTGGCATGGACCTTTTGCGACACGACGAAATTATTGGCCGACATACGGCGGCCGGGCGCCACAGCCCTTAGCACGGACCGGGCCAAAACCAGCAGACTTCATGTGGATGAAGCGATGTGCGGAATTATCCGAGATATTTTTGTGCGTTGCACTTGCATCTGAAATGATCTTGGGTAAATTATAGGCAATTCGAAACTTTGCATAATTTATGGGCTAGAGTGATACCGGCGAAATTGGCCCGTTTCTGACAGAGCGAGATTCTCTTGATCGAGCCGACGCTATCCGCTTCCCGGCCGTTGAAGGTGGGCGATATCGAAATCGCCAACCGCGTCCTGCTGGCGCCGATGTCCGGCATCACCGACGTCCCGTTTCGGCGTCAGGTCGCCACCTTCGGGGCGGGTCTCGTGGTGTCGGAGATGACGGCCAGCGACGATTTGGCGCGGGGACGGCCGATGACCCGCCTGCGGGCGGAAGCGACCGGGGTAGGGCCGCATGTCGTGCAGTTGGCGGGCTGCGAGGCTCATTGGATGGCTGAGGGCGCGCGCATCGCCGAGGCGGCCGGGGCCGACATCATCGATATCAACATGGGGTGTCCGGCGCGCCACGTCACCGGCGGCCAATCCGGCTCCGCGTTGATGCGCGATCTCGACCATGCGCTGACATTGATCGAGGCGACGATCGGAGCGGTCCGGGTGCCGGTCACGCTCAAGATGCGCCTTGGCTGGGACCATTCGTCGCTGAATGCGCCCGAACTGGCGCGGCGCGCGGAAGAATCCGGCGTGCAATTGATTGCCGTTCACGGCCGCACCCGCTGTCAGTTCTATAAAGGCGAGGCTGACTGGTCGGCGGTGCGCGCGGTCAAGGAGGCAATCCGCATCCCGCTTGTCGTCAATGGCGATATCACCTCCTATGAGGATGCGCTCACGGCGCTTGCGAAGTCTGGCGCCGACGCGGTGATGATCGGGCGCGGCGCTCAAGGCCAGCCGTGGTTGCCGGGTCAGATTGGCCGCCGCCTGCAAACCGGCGAGGCGGAAGCGCCGCCGGATCTGGCGCAGCAGCGCGAATACGTGCGTGCCCTCTACGACAATGTCGTCAGTCACTACGGCTTGCGCATCGGCGCCAAGCATGCGCGCAAGCATCTCGGCTGGTCGCTCGACTTCGCCGCACGGCATTCCGGCGCGCCACAAAGTTGCCTCAAGAATTGGCGGCAGCAAATTCTCACCGCCGACAGCCCCAACCGTGTGCATCAACTGTTGCGTGATGCCTTCGATGATTTTTGCTGGAGTGCCGCAGCATGATGGTTGACGTCGAGCCATCACAGGCGACGCCTTCGAACGGTCAGGCAATTTTCAATGCGTTGCCACACCCCGTCCTGCTGATTGCACCGGATGGTCGCATCGTTGACGCAAATATTGCGGCGGAATCCTTCTTCGACATTTCAACGCAGTTTCTCAAACGCCAATCGCTTCAGGAACTGGTGCCGTTCGGAAGCCCACTCCTGACGTTGATCGAGCAGGTACGCGGTAACGGCGCGCCGGTGAACGAATACAAGGTAGACCTTGGCACGCCTCGGATCGGCGGCGACCGGCAGGTCGACCTGCACGTCGCGCCGCTGACGGAGCGGCCCGGCCATATCGTGGTGATGCTTCAAGAGCGCTCTATCGCCGACAAAATGGATCGGCAATTAACTCACCGCAGCGCCGCGCGATCGGTGACGGCGCTAGCGGCGATGCTGGCGCACGAAATCAAAAATCCGCTGTCGGGGATTCGCGGCGCGGCTCAATTGCTCGAACAGGCGGCATCCACCGACGATCGTGTCCTGACGCAACTGATCTGCAACGAAGCCGACCGGATCGTCACGTTGGTCGACCGGATGGAAGTATTTGGCGACGAGCGCCCAGTAACCCGCGATGCCGTCAACATTCATTCGGTGCTCGATCACGTCAAGCGGCTGGCGCAGTCCGGCTTCGCGCGCGACGCCAAGTTTATCGAAGACTACGACCCATCATTGCCGCCGGTCTTCGCCAATCAGGACCAGCTCATCCAGGTATTTTTGAATCTGGTGAAAAACGCGGCGGAGGCTACCCGCGATCTGGGTAGCGACGCGGAGATACATCTCACCACGGCGTTTCGACCCGGTGTGCGTTTGTCGGTGCCCGGCAAGAAGACGCGTATCTCATTGCCGCTGGAATGCTGCGTCAAGGACAACGGCTCCGGCGTACCCGATGATCTGCTGCCGAACCTTTTCGATCCGTTCGTCACCACCAAGGCAACCGGAAGCGGCTTGGGGCTGGCGCTGGTTGCCAAGATCGTTGGCGACCACGGCGGCATTGTCGAGTGTGAATCGCAGCCGCGGAAGACTGTCTTTCGCGTGTTGCTGCCGATCTTCAACAGCACCAAGCAGCCTGACAACACCAGCGAAGATGTATCCGGAAGACCGCGATCCAGCACCCCGGTCATCTGACAAGGAGCTTCGATGCCTACAGGTAGCATTCTGGTTGCCGACGACGACACGGCGATACGCACCGTGCTCAACCAGGCGCTCTCGCGCGCAGGCTTCGAGGTACGCCTGACCAGCAATGCCGCAACGCTATGGCGCTGGATCAATCAAGGTGAGGGTGATCTCGTCATCACCGATGTCGTGATGCCAGACGAGAATGCGTTCGACCTGCTGCCGCGCATCAAGAAAATGCGTCCCAATCTCCCGGTGATCGTCATGAGTGCGCAAAACACTTTCATGACGGCAATTCGCGCTTCGGAATGTGGTGCCTACGAGTACCTGCCCAAGCCGTTCGATCTGAAGGAGTTGATCGCCATCGTCGGGCGAGCGCTGGCGGAGCCGAAGGAGCGGGCGGCCAGCCGCCATAACGATTCCGAGTTCGATGCCATTCCGCTGATCGGCCGTTCGCCGGCCATGCAGGAAATCTATCGCGTGTTGGCGAGGCTGATGCAAACCGACCTGACGGTGATGATCTCTGGCGAGTCAGGGACCGGCAAGGAATTGGTGGCGCGCGCGTTGCACGACTATGGCAAGCGGAGGAGTGGTCCGTTTGTCGCGGTCAATATGGCCGCGATCCCGCGCGATCTGATCGAGTCCGAATTGTTCGGTCACGAGCGCGGCGCCTTTACGGGAGCCAATGCGCGCGCGTCCGGCCGTTTCGAACAGGCCGAGGGCGGCACGCTGTTTCTCGACGAGATCGGTGACATGCCGATGGAAGCCCAGACGCGCTTGTTGCGCGTTCTTCAGCAGGGGGAATACACCACGGTTGGCGGACGAACGCCGATCAAGACCGATGTGCGGATCGTCGCCGCCAGCAACAAGGACCTTCGCATCCTGATCCATCAGGGGCTGTTTCGCGAGGACCTGTTCTTTCGCTTGAACGTCGTACCTCTTCGATTGCCGCCGTTGCGTGAGCGCATCGAGGATCTGCCCGATCTGATCCGGCATTTTTTTGCTCTGGCAGAAAAGGACGGCCTGCCGCCGAAGAAACTCGACGCGCAGGCATTCGAACGGCTGAAGCAGCATCGCTGGCCCGGCAACGTGCGCGAACTGGAAAATCTGGCGAGGCGCCTGGCCGCGCTTTATCCGCACGACATCATTACCGGTTCGGTTATCGATGGCGAACTCGCGCCGCCAGTTCTGGCGTCGAACGGTGGTGTCGCGCAAGGCGTCGACAACCTCGGAGCGGCAGTCGAAGGCTACTTGGCATCCTATTTCGCGGGTTTCCCAAACGGTGTTCCGCCGCCGGGGCTTTACCATCGGATTCTGAAGGAAATCGAGCTGCCATTGCTGACGGCGGCTCTCGCCGCGACGCGAGGCAATCAAATCCGGGCGGCCGACCTGCTGGGTCTGAACCGCAATACGTTGCGGAAAAAAATCCGCGATCTCGACATTCAGGTCTATCGGTCGGGAGGATAGGGCGCCCGGGAAAGCAGGCACCCGGTATTGCCCCGCGCGATAGTAACCACTGTGCATGTGCACTGTGATGCCGTGGAAATGTCGCAATTGGGCAACATTGTTGTAGGAATGCATCACTTTTCCCGTTTCAACTGCTCGTTGGACACCCTCCATCAGCCAAAGTTGCGATGACCAACGCAGATTTGTCGGCCCTGACCGTCGACCAGTTAGCCCCGGAGCCACGCAGCGGCCTGCTGCGGAGGCTGCTGGCGCCGTTTGCCGTTTGCCTGGCGTTGCTTTCGGCCTTCCTGACCTTCGTCGTGTTGGTCGGTCTAACGCCGATCGTCCCGACCAGCCGGGTGGTCGTCACCTTCCTTTTGATCAACGCGGCGACCGTCCTTCTGCTGATTGCGATCATCGTCCGGGAAGTCTGGCAAGTCGTCCAGGCGCGGCGGCGCGGGCGGGCTGCGGCCAGACTGCACGTTCAGATTGTCAGCCTGTTTTCGGTCATCGCGGTTCTGCCGGCGGTGCTGGTGTCGATTGTCGCGAATGTTACGATCGATCGCGGTCTTGACCGGCTGTTCTCAGGTCCGACCCGCGCCGTTATCGAGAAGTCGCTGATTATCGCCAATGCCTATCTCCAAGAACATGCGCAGCTCATCGGCGGCGATATTGTCGGGATGGCCAACGACCTCTCACGTGCGCGCCCGCTCTACGATCAGGACCGGCAAACCTTCCGTCAGATGCTGACCGAAAGTGCGGCGAGACGAAATCTTCCCGGAGCGATGCTGATCGACAAGGATCGCAATATTCTGGAATCGGCTCAAACCGGTATTCGTCAGGATTTCGCGACACCGGCTGCGGATTTTCTCAAGAACGTCACCTCGACTGAACCGCAGATCGCGGTTCTGTCGAACTACGTTGCCGCCGTTATCCGCCTGCGCGCCTTCGACGACACCTTCCTCTACGTCGCCCGGTTGCTTGATCCGCGCGTTGTCGAGCAGGTTCGACAGGCGCAGGCAGGGGCGACCGAGTATGCCAATCTGGAATCTCGCCGGCTCGGCATTCAGGTGACCTTCGCCCTGATGTTTACCGTGATCACTTTGACCGTGCTGATGTCGGCGGTATTGATCGGGCTCAATTTCGCCAACTGGCTTGTGGCGCCGATCCGCCGCTTGATGGGCGCGGCGAACATTGTTTCCACCGGCGACCTTAATGTGCAGGTACCCGTGTTGCGATCCGAGGGCGATCTGGCACAACTCGGCGAGACCTTCAACAAAATGACGCAGGAGCTGCGCACACAGCGCGACGAACTTGTCAGCGCCAGCGACGTTATCGATAGCCGCCGCCGTTTTATCGAGGCGGTCCTGTCATCAGCGAGCGCGGGTATCATCGGTGTCGACGGAACCGGACATATCGGCATCCTCAACCGATCCGCGGAGAAACTGATAGGCAGTTCGGAATCCGAAACGCTCGGTCATGCACAGTCGGAAGTGATTCCCGAGCTTAACGACATGATGAAGACCGCGCGCGAGGGCACGCAACGCCTCGTGCAAGGTCAGGTCACGATCAACCGCGAAGGCATCGAGCGCAATCTCTCGGTTCGCGTCAGCGCGGAACAGACCAGCCAGTCGCGCGACAGCTACATCATTACGCTTGATGACATTACCGAACTGGTGGCGGCTCAGCGTACGTCCGCATGGGCCGACGTTGCGCGTCGTATTGCACATGAAATCAAGAATCCGCTGACACCCATTCAGCTCTCGGCGGAACGCATTCGCCGCAAATTCGGCAAAGTGATCACGGACGACAAGGCCATTTTCGAACAATGCACCGAGACCATCGTGCGCCAGGTTGACGACATTCGCCGCATGGTCGATGAATTTTCGCGGTTCGCCAGGATGCCGAAGCCGGTTATCGAAGGCGAGGATGTGGTCGATACGGTTCGGCAGGTCGTGTTCCTTATGCGTGTAGGCCATCCCACTCTTGATATCGATGTCGATATCAAGGAAGAGCCGATGCGCGCGCGGTTCGATCGTCGGCTGATCTCACAAGCGCTGACCAACATCATCAAGAATGCCGCGGAAGCCATCGAGGCCGTTCCCGCCGAGTTCCTGACGAAGGGGCGGATCGAAGTCACGGCTTTCCGCGAAGGCGAGGACATTGTGATCGACGTCGTCGACAACGGCATCGGGTTGCCGAACGTCAGCCGGTCGCGATTGCTGGAACCCTATGTAACAACGCGCGCCAAGGGGACCGGCCTTGGCCTCGCCATCGTTGGGCGAGTGTTGGAAGATCATGGCGGCCGTATCGAACTGAACGATGCCGCGGTGCTCCACCCCGGCGCACGCGGGGCGTGGATGCGTCTGCGATTTGCCGTGTCCGGTCAGCCGAAAAATGAAGATGTGAGCGCGACGCCGGTTGATGCGTCACCTCCCGAGATTCAAGTCGAAGCCGCAAATATCGAGAACAAGACGGGCGTTTTCCATGGCAAATGATATTCTGATTGTCGATGATGAAGCGGACATTCGCGACTTAGTCGCGGGCATATTGGAAGATGAGGGTTTCACGACTCGCACCGCTCGCGACAGCGATCAGGCGCTCGGCGAAATCTCGACCCGGCGACCCAACATGGTGTTTCTGGACATCTGGCTGCAGGGGAGCAGGCTCGACGGCCTGCAACTCCTCGAACAGATCAAGCGCGACCATCCTGAAATTCCGATCGTCATGATCTCCGGTCACGGTAACATCGAGACCGCCGTGGCGGCGATCAAGCGCGGTGCCTATGATTTTATCGAGAAGCCGTTCAAGTCCGATCGATTGATTCTGGTTGCGACGCGCGCGCTGGAGACCTCGCGCTTGAAGCGGGAGGTCAAGGAGCTCAAACAGCTCGCTCCGGCTTCGAGCACGTTGACCGGGCGGTCGGCATGCATGAACCAACTTCGTCAGACGATCGATCGTGCGGCCAAGGCCAACAGCAGGATATTGATCGTTGGCCCGTCCGGCTCAGGCAAGGAACTGACTGCACGAACCCTGCACAACGCCTCCGCAAGGGCCCAGGGCCCATTTGTCGTTATCAACGCCGCGGGGATCACGCCGGAGCGGATGGAAGAGGAACTATTCGGCTTCGAACCCTCCAATGAAAGTCAGCCGCGCAAGGCGGGCGCGCTTGAGGAGGCGCATGGCGGCACGCTGTTTATCGATGAAGTTGCCGATATGCCGCGAGAAACCCAAAACAAGATTCTTCGCGTGCTGGTCGATCAGACCTTCCAGCGCGCCGGCGGGACGGCCAAGGTCCATGTCGACGTCCGCATCGTTTCATCGACCGCGCGCAATCTGGAAGAGGAGATTGCAGCCGGACGATTCCGGGAAGATCTCTATCATCGGCTATCGGTGGTGCCGATCCGCGTTCCTCCCCTGTCCGAGCGCCGTGACGATATCCCCGAGTTGATCGAGTATTTCATGGACCAGATTTCGGCCACCACCGGTTTGCCGAAGCGCAAGATCGGCGACGACGCTATGGCCGTTCTGCAATCGCATGTCTGGCCGGGCAACGTCAGACAACTTCGCAACAACGTCGAACGCGTGATGATCCTCGCGGGTGGCGGACCAGAGGCGGTCATCACCGCGGACATGCTGCCGCAGGATGTTGGCTCGATGGTGCCGGCGATGCCGACCGGGACCAACGGCGAGCATATCATGGGGTTGCCGCTCCGCGAGGCACGCGAGGTCTTCGAGCGCGACTACCTGATTGCCCAGATCGGCCGATTTTCCGGCAATATTTCACGCACGGCAGAGTTTGTCGGCATGGAGCGCTCGGCGCTGCACCGCAAGCTCAAGGCTTTGGGTGTTGGATGAGACGACAATCATCGATTGATGGAATGGCTCCATGTCACGCATCGCCTATGTAAATGGTCAATACCGCGATATGCGCGATGCGTGTGTCAATATCGAAGACCGGGGTTATCAATTCTCGGATGGCGTCTATGAAGTTTGCGAAATTCGTGACGGCCGACTGGTGGATATGCCGCGTCACATGACGCGGCTGCAGCGTTCGCTCAGCGAACTCCGCATCGCCATGCCGATGCCGCTGACCGCGCTTTCAATCGTGTTGCATGAGGTGGTCCGGCGCAATCGTGTGAATTACGGCATCGTTTATCTTCAGATCACCCGCGGCGTGGCGCGGCGCGACCATGCTTTTCCTCTCAAGCCGATAAAGCCCAGCGTTGTCGTGACGGCGCGGTCGCTCAACTTCGCGAAAAATCAGGAAACGGCCGCCAGAGGCATCAAGGTCGTGACGGTGCCGGAGAATCGCTGGCCACGTGTCGATATCAAATCCGTCTCTCTGCTACCCAACGTCCTGGCCAAACAGGCTGCGCGTGACCAGGGGGCCTATGAGGCGTGGTATGTCGACAGCGGCGGGTATGTCACCGAGGGCGCGTCCAGCAATGCCTGGATCGTGACCCACGACGGGCGCGTCGTTACCCGGTCGGCCGAGAGCGGCATCCTGGCTGGTATCACCCGAGCCGTATTGAAGGACGTACTGGCGGCGCTTCAGATCAGTCTGGAGGAGCGGCCGTTCACCCCCGAGGAAGCTCGGAAGGCGGCCGAAGCGTTCGTCACTTCGTCATCGCAGATCGTGATGCCGGTCGTGGCGATCGATGGTCAATCCATCGGAAACGGGGCACCCGGTGCCATTTCCCACAGATTACGTGAGGAATTTCACCGTTTTTCCAGATTTTCGTGATCTTTCGTCCCTTTGGCAGGCCCCTTCGCAGGAACTGACTTGCCTAAAAACGGTACCTGCCTTCTAATCGGCCTGTCACAGTTTCGGAGGGGGATCTCGGAGGCTGCGACACTTTGGTCGGGTCCGCTCCATCCGGACACTCCAAGGTATAATAAGAAAGAAGCAACCTAACTTGCGAGATAAAAAAATGGCGGCAGACCGCGCACAAAACCTACAAGACACTTTCCTGAATCACGTTCGCAAAACCAAAACACCGCTGACCATATTCCTGGTGAACGGCGTAAAGTTGCAAGGGATCGTGACCTGGTTTGATAATTTCTGCCTGCTTTTGCGGCGCGACGGTCATTCGCAGCTTGTCTACAAGCATGCAATTTCGACCATTATGCCGGGCGCACCGGTCCAGTTGTTTGAGGGTGGTGAGGACTCGCCTGCGTGAGCGTGACCTGATTGGAACATCGAAAGGTTGAGGGGGGCGGTGGCCGCCCGGGGCCAACTTCCAAATCTGCGGCGGGACGAGCAATCGTCGTTGGCCCTTACCTCCGTGTGCGGCGCGGCGAACGCGACATCGCGGACGCGACGCGCGATGTCGATGCTCGCCTCGACGAGATCACGGGACTTGCGCGCGCTATCGATCTCACGGTTGCCGACGCAGTCCTGGCACCTATCAGTCAGATACGCCCGGCGACTTACCTCGGCAAAGGCAAGGTCGAAGATATCGTTGGTGTTATTGCGGCGCATTCGGTCGAACTGGTGATTATGGATTGCGCGCTGTCGCCGATCCAGCAACGCAACCTGGAGAAGGCCTGGAACGCCAAGGTTCTCGACCGGACCGGACTCATCCTGGAGATATTCGGCCGTCGTGCCACGACCAAGGAAGGGGCGCTGCAAGTCGAGCTTGCACACCTGAACTATCAGCGAAGCCGATTGGTTCGGTCGTGGACCCATCTCGAGCGCCAGCGCGGCGGCTTCGGCTTTCTTGGCGGTCCCGGTGAAACCCAGATCGAGGCCGATCGCCGGTTGATCGGCGAGCGGATTACGCGCATCGAGAATGAGATCAAGAAAGTTCAGGCGACAAGGCGCTTGCATCGCGCCGGTAGACAGCGTGTGCCGTACCGCGTGGTCGCGCTGGTCGGCTACACCAATGCCGGCAAGTCGACGCTGTTCAATCGTTTGACCAGCGCCGAGGTCCAGGCCGCGGATATGCTGTTCGCGACACTTGATCCGACCCTGAGGGCGCTAACCCTGCCGCATGGCGGCAAGGCGATGTTGTCCGACACCGTTGGATTTATTTCCAACTTGCCGACACAGCTTGTCGCCGCGTTCCGCGCCACTCTCGAGGAGGTCGTGGAGGCGGATGTCATCCTGCATGTCCGCGATATCTCGCATGAAGATGCCGAGGCGCAGCTGCGCGATGTCGACATCGTCTTGCGGCAACTCAAGATCGACCCGGACGCCGGTGGGCGCGTTATCGAAGTCTGGAATAAAATCGACCGCTTCCCACCCGGCGAGCGTGAAAATCTTGAGAATATTGCCGCGCGCCGGCCCCCCGAGCGCCCGTGCTATCTTGTCTCGGCGGAGACCGGCGAGGGTGTCGACCGCCTCCTGTTGGCGATTGAGGATCATCTCGCCCAGCACCGGGTGACGATGGATATTGCGATCGATGCGTCCGACGGAGCCGGCATCAGTTGGCTGCATCGCAATTCTGAAGTGCTCGTTAAGACGTTGCACGACGGCCAGTTCGAAATGACGGTTCGGGTCGATCCGACCAAACGCGAGATCGTACTCCACCGGTTCAACGCCAGAGTTCGTCCCGGCGATCGAAGTGAACCCGGGGGCGCACCCGGCGATCCATCGATCTAGCTGGGTACCCGGCAGCAAAGCGATACTGCACGGCAGCTTTTCCGTGGCCGCTCTTGACCCCGCCGAAGGAGCAGCTATGCCATTTCGCCAATAGCAAACCGGGATACCAAAGGGAGAACGACTTGGCCTATTCCAACACTTCGTTGCTGATCGACGGCAAGTGGCGTGCCGGCAATTCCGGCAGAACCATTGCAGTACTCAACCCGGCCACCGAAGAAACCATCGGCACCGTTGCCCATGCCGACAAGTCGGACTTGGACGAAGCTCTCGCCGCGGCAGCGAAGGGCTTCAAGGTGTGGCGATCGATGTCGGCACTCGACCGTTCGAAGATCATGCGTAAGGCTGCGGCCCTGATGCGCGAACGGGCCGACGCGATCGCGACGTTGATGACAATGGAGCAGGGCAAGGTCCTTAGCGAAGCCAGGATCGAAACGCTCGCGGCAGCCGACGTCATCGAATGGTTTGCGGAAGAGGCGCGACGTGCCTATGGCCGGGTGATCCCGGCGCGCGGCCCTGGAATCTACCAACTGGCGGTGAAGGAACCGATCGGACCGGTTGCGGCATTCTCGCCTTGGAATTTCCCGATCAATCAGGTGTGCCGCAAGTTATCCGCGGCGCTGGCTGCCGGCTGTTCGATCATCGTCAAGGCGCCGGAGGAAACGCCGGCGTCGCCGGCCGAATTGATCCGCGCATTCGTCGATGCCGGCGTACCCGACGGCGTCGTCAATCTGGTGTTCGGCGTTCCTGCTGAAATTTCGGAATATCTCATTCCACATCCGATCATTCGAAAAATCTCGTTCACCGGTTCGACAGTCGTCGGCAAGCAATTGGCGGCACTGGCGGGTTTGCACATGAAGCGCGCGACGATGGAATTGGGCGGTCATGCACCGGCCATCGTGTTCGACGATGCCGACGTATCAAGCGCTGCCAAGATTCTGGTTGGCGCCAAGTATCGCAATGCCGGTCAGGTCTGTATCTCGCCGACGCGGCTGCTGGTGCATGACAAGGTTTACAAGGAATTCATCAGTAAGTTCTCGGAAGGTGCGAAGGCGATCAAGATCGGCAACGGCCTCGCCGCGGATTCGAAGATGGGTTCGCTCGCCAACCCGCGTCGCGTCGCTGCCGTCGAAGACTTCGTGAAGGACGCCGTGGCAAAGGGCGGCAAACTCGAAGCGGGCGGCCACCGCGTTGGCAACAAGGGTTACTTCTTTGAGCCGACCGTGGTTAGCGAAGTACCGAAAGATGCTCGCGCGATGAATGAAGAACCGTTCGGTCCGCTTGCGCTGATTTCACGCTTCTCGACATTCGATGAGGTCGCGGAGGAAGCAAACCGACTTCCTTACGGACTGGCATCCTACGCATTCACCAGCTCGACGAAAACAGCGACCGCGATCGGTGCTGCCATCGAAAGTGGAATGGTGGGCATCAACAACGTTGGGCTGGGGATGCCGGAAAATCCGTTTGGCGGCGTAAAGGATTCCGGTTACGGCTCGGAAGGCGGGATCGAGGCGATGGAAGCCTATCTCAACACCAAGTTCATTTCGCAAACCGGTGTGTGACGGCGTTCGCCTGGAGCTTCGCTTTTGATTTTATCGAAAGCGAGGCTCCAGTTCGCTGATGTGACGCGTTTTCTTGACGCAAACCGATAGCCTTGAAGACGCTATAGCCCAAGGGACGAGTGAAGAGGTCGCGGGCCGATCAGTCCACGGCCTCTTTTATTTTGGCGTCATTCCATAGCGCATCCATCTCGGCCAGCGAGGCATCTTCGAGGGAGCGTCCTTGCGCGTGGAGCGCGCGTTCGATGTAGGCGAAGCGGCGCTCGAACTTGATATTGGTCTTGCACAATGCCAGTTCGGGATCGGCCTTGACGTGACGCGCCAGGTTGACCAGCGCGAACATCAGATCACCGGTTTCGGCCGCGATATCGGATGGATTGCCGCTGTCCAACGCAGCCTCGATTTCATCGGCTTCCTCCCGTATCTTTTCGAGGACCGCGCGCGGATCGTTCCAATCGAACCCGACACTCGATGCCTTGCGCTGCAGCGCCATGGCGCGGGTCAATGCCGGCTGGCCCGCCTTGACGTTTGCGAGCAGGCCGCCGTGCTCTGGTGCGGTATCGGAACGACGGGCCTGGCGTTCGGCCTTTTCCTCGGCCTTGATGCGCTCCCATGCGCCTTTGACATCCGACGGAGTCAGCTGCCCCGAGCTATCGGCAAAGACATGCGGGTGGCGCCGGATCATCTTGCGGGTGATGGCTTCAACCACATCGCCGAACGAAAAAGCGCCTTGCTCCTCAGCCATTCGCGCGTGGAAAACCACCTGCAATAACAGATCGCCAAGTTCGTCGCGCAGGTCCTCCAGATCGCTCCGCGCGATGGCGTCGGCAACCTCGTAAGCCTCTTCAATCGTGTAGGGCGCGATCGTCGCAAAGCTTTGCTCAAGATCCCAGGGGCAGCCTGTAACCGGGGTTCGCAATTGAGCCATGATTTCGATCAGGCGGGATATATCGCGGGAAGGAGTCATCTCACACCGAAGATTGAACGGACACCCAAGCTATGCCGGAACAAAAGCCGTCAGCCTAGCGAAATTCCAAAAGGGACCGCGTATAGATTGGCTGATTTGTTGCGAGGTGCTATGGGCACGCCATGGCCAGCTCAAATCGTGACCAAACTGCCCTGGTGCTTTTTTCCGGTGGCCAGGATTCGGCAACCTGTCTCGCCTGGGCGCTGTCGCGCTTCGGGCGCGTTGAGACGTTGGGTTTCGACTATGGCCAGCGCCATGCGGTTGAACTCGATTGCCGTACCGCGTTGCTCGACGGGATTCGGATCATCAATCCGGATTGGGCAGCGAGATTGGGCGACAGTCATACCTTGAGCATTCCGACGCTGAGCACGATTTCCGAGACCGCGCTGACCCGCGATGTCGCGATTGAAATGGGAGAGGGCGGATTGCCCAACACCTTCGTGCCGGGCCGCAACCTTGTGTTTCTGACTTTCGCGGCGGCGCTGGCTTATCGGCGAGGCATCGGGGATATCGTCGGCGGGATGTGCGAGACGGATTATTCCGGCTATCCGGACTGCCGCGATGCGACGATCAAGGCGCTTCAAACGGCGCTCAATCTTGGCATGGACCGGCAGTTCGAATTGCATATGCCGTTGATGTGGCGCGACAAGGCGGACACCTGGGCATTGGCCCATGAGCTGGGTGGCGCGGCGCTGGTCGATCTGATCCGGGAGCAATCCCACACATGCTATCTCGGCGAGCGAGGCCAGCGCCACGAGTGGGGCTACGGCTGCGGCCACTGTCCTGCTTGCGAGTTGCGCGCAAAAGGCTGGCGTCAATTCGCAGCCGCGAGAACATGAGCTGGATCAGGCGCGGAAATCCTCTGGTTTCAATACGATCGGTGTGCCGTGGGGCGTGCGGTCCGCCGCGTGATCCCAGGCGTCACGGTACTGATGCAGCATTTCCGTCGGTGCAACGCCCTTGGCGGCGACCAGTGTTTCCAGTGTCGCCAGCCAATGCTGATAGTAGGTGTCGCCGCCATCGGCATCACCTTCGGCCTGCGCCTGCTTGATCTGGGTCGCCAGCGTCGACGCCCATTCGGTCCAGGTGAACACTCCTCGCTCGTGCAATGCCAGCGCGACCGCGAAGGCCCGGGCTTCCCATGGTTCACGGAAAACCGGTCCGTCATCATCGCGTGGCAGATCGGGCAGGGCATCCGCGGCCTGTGCCGCGGCTTGGCGATCAATCGGCATCGACGGCCTCAAGATAGGGTTCCCAGGCATCCACCGAAACCTGAACGCTTGCATCCGGCGCATCGCTCCAAAGCTCTTTGCCGTTGAACGCCACGGTGTAAAGCCAATGCGGATCTTCGCCGCTCCCCGTGGCGTTACTGTCAGGGAACACGTGGCACCCGCAGATACGCTCGACGACGCCAACGTGACCGCGGGCATACCGCGGCAGCCGCGTATGGGTCGGCGGATGGATATCCTTGGCGCGGACGCGGTCTCCAACCTTGAAGCGGGCAGGTGCGATCGCTTCCCGCTCGGTCGGGCCGCCACGACGAAGCGTCGTGGCAACTTCAGAGGCCATCAGCCTGGCGGAAATCGGCGCCGGCGGCTGAAAAATCCGTCCAGCCTCTATCTCTCCCGGCCTGAGCAGGTCGCGCTCCAGCATCAGCCGTTCCAGACCGACCAGCCAGATCTGATAGTAACTTCTGCCGAGATAATCCTGTGGTGGCCGATCCTCGCGGGCAAACCGCGACATGTCGATGTTCCAACCGCCGGGCTTGGCCATGGCCAATGTCAGCGCAAATGCCCTGCGTTCCCATTCGGCATGAAAAACCGGCTCATTCGGCTCGGGGTTGATGGCGCCGAACCCTGCCACGCCACCCATGTCGTGGGCACCATCCATCAGGCGACCTCATGCGGCTGCTTCGGGAAACCGGTGCCGATCATGCTGTCGCGGGTCACGAGGTCGGCCAGTCGTTCTTCGCTCCACCCTTCGGTTCCTGCCGGACGCATCGGGAGCACGAGGTAGCGAATTTCGGCCGTGGAATCCCATACCCGTATGTTGGTGCCGGGATCGAGTTCGAAGCCGAATTCACGCAACACGCCGCGCGGGTCCCTGACGGCTCGAGACCGGTAGGGCGCGGATTTGTACCAGACCGGCGGCAATCCAAGGACCGGCCACGGATAGCAGGAGCACAGTGTACAGACGACCATGTTGTGCTGGGATGGCGTATTCTCAACCACGACGATGTGCTCGCCCTGCCGGCCGGCATAGCCCAATTCGCCGATTGCCGCCGAGCCGTCATGCAACAGCCGCGCGCGATATTCCGGATCGCTCCATGCCCGAGCCACGACCTGCGCGCCGTTGCGCGGGCCGACCTTGGTTTCATAGGTCTCGATCAAAACATCCAGTGCGGCCGGATCGACGTAACCCTTTTCCGTCAGGATCGTTTCGAGGGCACGGACCCGAAGCTCGGTTTCCGAGAGATCCGAATGGTCGTGATCGTGGGAATGATGGTGATGATCGTCGTGATGCCCAGTCATCCCGGGATGATAGTCCCGGGATGACAGCGGTGTCGAGCAGTCACATTTGCATTGCGATCGACACTCCGTTGCGGTTTCCTGCAATGAAAACCGGCAGCGAGGCTTGAAGCAGTGACGGACTTCGTAAAAATAGAAAAAGGTCTTGGCCCGGAAGGCCGCGTCGCAGTGGTGCGCTTCGATCGTGGTGACGGCATTAACGCGCTGTCGCCGGAGGCACTGCGGCAACTGACCAGTGCTGCGCGCAGCTTCGAGGATGACAGCGCCACTTCCGTCGTGGTGTTGACCGGCAGCGCCAAGGCGTTCAGCGCCGGCTTCGACTTGAAGGATCCGGAGGGCCGCTCGCGGGCGACGATGGATATCGGTACAAGACGCCGCCACCTCAAGCTCGGGCCGCGACTGAGCCATGCCTGGCAGGAAATGGAGCAGATCACGATCGGCGCCATCGAAGGCTTTTGCATCGGGGGAGGCGTGGCGTTGGCGGTCGCGCTGGATTTTCGCATCATGGCCAGCGATGCCCATATGCGGGTGCCAGAAATTGGACTCGGCATGAACATGAGTTGGCAGAGTGTGCCGCGCATGTTGCATCTGATGGGGCCAGCCCGGACCAAGCAGGCGGTCATTCTGGCAGACCAGCTCATTTCGGCAGCCGAAGCCCATCAATGGGGGCTGGTCGAGGAACTCGCCGAACCCGGCAAAGCTTTCGATATGGCGATGGATCTTGCCGCCAAAATTGCCCGGCAGCCGCCGATTTCTGTCGCCATGACCAAGTTGACCGTCAATCGGCTGTCCCATGCGCTTGACGACCTTGCCAGCCACATGGACGTCGATCAGTTCGCGCTTGCAAGCCTGACCGAGGATCACCAGGAGGGGGTTGCGGCGTTTCTGGATCGCCGCCAGCCTCGTTTCAAAGGAAGGTAATTCCTCGAAACAGCTTTAATAGCGATGGGTATAATGCTGAAACTAAAGCCGAATTGCGAATGTTGTAATCGCGACTTGCCGCCACAGAGCAGCGATGCTCGGGTTTGTAGCTTCGAATGCACATTTTGCGCGGACTGTGCGGACAATGTGGTTCATGGCATCTGCCCAAACTGCAACGGCAACCTGGTCGCGCGCCCGATCCGGCCCGCGGCAATGCTGGCAAAATATCCGGCATCCACCGAGCGTCATTTGCGGCAACAGCCGTGCGGCAGTTGAGGACGGAATAGCAGCGCCCTCCCGTCAAATTCTCCATGCGGACGGTCGCTCATGTTCCGAATCCGACGAACGTCTCTAGCCGATTTCCCGCTTCGCGGTCTTCACAGCAGGGATTTCGACGTTATCTTAGACGCATAGTGACCGTACCGCCGATTCCAGCCGGTACGAGGAGACGACCGAAATGAATGCTACCATTGGCACGACCAAGCCTAAGCCGCGTCCGCGGCCACAAGTCATGCGGCTGACCGAGGCTGCCGCAGCACGAGTCCTTCAACTGACCGAACGGGCCGATTCCGAGATCGTCGGGCTGCGGGTTGGCATCAAAAATGGCGGGTGCGCGGGGCAGTCCTACACAGTGGAGTATGCCCACGATATTCGCCCGACCGACGAACTCGTCGAAGATCGTGGCGTCAAGATCCTGGTCGATCCGAAGGCTGTCCTGTTCCTGCTCGGAACGGAGATGGACTACAAGACGGACAAGATGTCCGCGCAGTTTGTTTTCAACAATCCAAATCAGACCGGTGCGTGCGGTTGCGGTGAATCGGTTCAATTGACGCCGGCGAAAGTCGGTAACTAGACGAGTCTATTCGGGAGGTGCATGGCGGTTTTCCGCCTGCGTCCTGCCCTGAGCTATCGGGATCGATCGCGCTCACGGGTTTGGGGTCGGTTCGATCCAAATCACCTTGATCCAGCTAACCGGGCACATCTGTGGACCGCGATTTCCTGCTCGACTTGTTTGCAGGCTTTGGGCCGGTAGCCATACGGCGGATGTTTAGTGGATATGGTGTGTCCGCGGATGGCGTCAATTTTGCCCTTGCGCTCCGCGGGGCTGTCTACCTTCGCGTGAGCGATCAGACCATCCCGCAGTTTCAGGCTGAAAACTCGTCACCGTTCCAATATACGACACGCGACAAGACCGTCACGGTTGCGTCCTACTGGCAACTGCCGGAGCGGCTATACGACGATCCTGACGAAATGGGACAATGGGCCAGGGCCGCGTTCGCAGCCGCCCAGCAGGCTGCGGTTTCAAAGCGTTCGCGCAGCAAAACGATCCGGCGACCTTCACGTTCAAGGTCCGTCACCAAGAGGCGGCTGAAATCTCAGGCGACCTGAGTCTGAACTTCCGCAAAATATTCCGGATCGGTTTCGCAGATGACGCGATTGCGACCACTGCGTTTCGCCGCATAAAGGCAGAGGTCTGCGCGTTCGATGAGCGAATAGGCGTCGTCACCCGGCTGCAAGACCGACACGCCTACTGAAATCGTGACGCGGCCAAGGATTTCGCCGGTCGACTTCTTTTTCAGTTCTTTCGACATCACCGCACGTCGAATGTTATCGGCAACGGCGAGAGCCTGGCGGAGCGCGGTCCTCGGTAGCACAACAGCAAATTCCTCGCCGCCATAGCGGGCGATGATGTCCTGTCCCTTGATCGTCTGCTTGAGCGACATCGCCACCAGTCGAAGGACCTGATCGCCGGTAAGGTGTCCATAGTTATCGTTGAATGACTTGAAGTGATCGATGTCGAACATCAGCATCGACAACTGGTGGCCGCCGGCGACAGCGGCAGCGATGGCATCGACCACCGCTCGGTCGAAATACTTGCGGTTGCCGAGACCTGTCAGCGGGTCCGTCAGTGTTTCCGCCCGAATGGCCTCTAGGCTTCTTTGCAGACTGTGGATCGCATGCTTGGACGCAGTCAACCGGCTTTCAAGAACCTTGTTGGTAGCCTGCATCTCGTGCGTCGAACGAACCAGCGCTTCAACAACCGCCTTTACGTGCTCACGGCTGGCTGCATGTCCGAGATTCTTGCCAGCATCGGCCAAGCTGCTGCCGAAACGCGACGTCAATCCAAGTGCGTCGGCGACCACAGTCATCACATCGTCGATTTCGTGAATGACACGTACGCCGACCTTGTCGATCTGGTCCGCGCTCCGCGTGTGGGACAGGTAAGTATCGTAGATCTGCCCCAGGTCGGCTTCGCTCAGCTTGCCGTTACGGGCCAAGGTCTCATCGATAACTTTGTTGAATGCGGGATTTGCCCCGGTCGCATAGACGTACCAAATCTCATAATTGCGGGGCAGCGCTAGTTGGCGCAACGACCTGATCTGACCGAGCGCAATCTCGGCAAATGCCATGGTCCGTTCATATTCATCCAAAAGTCCGGCCACCGGATATGCCCCCGACAACGGATTGCCGTTGTCCATCACCGATTAATAAAAAAGGCAGAATATTCGAGACAAATCTAGAGGATGACAGTGAACGCCCCGTAAACATACGGATCGGAGCGGTTAACTCCGGGCGCGGATTGGCCGCAACAGAAACGCCGGCAAGTGCGAATGATCGGCGGGCTCCGCTGCAGGATCCGGCTTTGACGGGGGCACAAACGGACGACCGATGGATGGGGCCTCCGAAGCCGCCACACGGGCAACGGGGGCGCGAGATTTGACCGGCCGTGTCTTGGCCGAATCCGCTTTGGTTGGATGCGACTTGTTGCGGCCCTGTTCCGAACGACGCGAATTGCGACGCGAACGCTGTCCATCGCGGCTGCGTGGCTCTGCCGCCTGAACCGAATCATCCGGTCGCGGATCGACCGTTACCGGAGGCGCACCCGGAAGTTCGGCGAGGGGAATGCTTTGGCCGATCAGCCGCTCGATGGCTGCGATCGATTTGTGGTCGGCCGGGTTGACGATCGAAACGGCAGTCCCCGCGCGGCCGGCTCTTCCCGTACGCCCGATCCGATGGACATAGTCATCGGGGTGGTGCGGTACGTCGAAATTGAAAACGTGGCTGACTTCCGGGATATCCAGTCCGCGAGCCGCAACGTCCGACGCGACCAATAACGGTAGCTCGCCTTTGCGGAATTGATCGAGCGCGGCCATGCGGGCCGTTTGATCCATGTCGCCGTGCAAAGCGGCGACACTGAAGCCGTGTTTTTGCAGCGAACGATGCAGCAGCGCGACTTCACGCTTCCGGTTGCAGAAGATGATCGCGTTTTGAAGGTCTTTGGCCTCGTGCAGTAGCCGGCGCAACGTTTCGCGCTTTTCGTGCGGTTCGCGGCCGGTCGCCACTTGCGATTGGGTCACTGTCACGGCGGTCGAAGCCGGCTTTGATACCTCGACACGCTCCGGGTTATGGAGGAAAGCCTCGGTAATGCGACGGATTTCGTTCGGCATCGTTGCCGTAAAGAAAAGCGTTTGCCGGGTAAACGGGACGAGCTTGCAGATGCGCTCGATATCCGGGATGAAACCCATGTCGAGCATGCGGTCGGCTTCGTCGATAACCAGCATTTCAACACCGGTCAGCAGCAATCCGCCACGCTCGGTATGATCGAGCAGGCGACCCGGAGTGGCAATCAGGACGTCGACACCGCGCGTCAGCTTCATATCCTGGTCGCCGAATGAAACGCCGCCAATCAGAAGTGCGACGTTCAATTTCTGGCCGACGCCGTACTTGTCGAAGTTCTCCTTCACCTGCGCCGCCAACTCGCGGGTCGGCTCGAGAATGAGAGTGCGGGGCATCCGGGCGCGTGCACGGCCGCGCTCCAGCAGGGTTAGCATCGGCAGCACGAAGGCTGCGGTTTTGCCGGTGCCGGTCTGGGCGATGCCGAGCACGTCACGGCGCGCCATCACATGGGGAATTGCTTGTTCTTGAATGGGAGTAGGGTCGGTGTAGCCGACGGCTGCCACGGCGGCGAGCACCTTGTCGGACAGGCCAAGATTGGAAAAAGACATTGAGCCTCTGGTCGAAACCGCCGTTAGGATTCTTGGATAAAGACTGTCGCGCTCAACCCCGGAACGGCACGCAAATTTGCACGGGGATCGCAGACACGCGATCAGGCGGCTTACCAAGATATCGCGTTTCGATACCGGGCCGCATCTTCGCGGAAGATAGGGCCGAAATGGCCAAAGTCAATGAAATATTGAGGTTTTGATCGAAATTCAGCGCGCAAATGGCCGTTCGCCGGGCTGGGCAAGGCTGGATGAGGCGGGGTGGTTTCCGTTCGCGCCGTCCGATTCGGCATTATCGCGGCGCCGCGCGCGGCCAAGCCGCTAGCTTATACAGGCCGAAGCCAAAACGGGCTGATTAATATGAAAAATATATCATATGAAGATAAGCGGCCTACCTGTTAAACTCAGAAACCTAGGCGCTTCTCTTCGAAACCGAAGCGCGGATGCACGAAGTGGCATATGATCTTTATTTCATAATGGGCGCGGCGAATGCAGATTGAAATCGAGACCATCTGGCGTTTTCGCAAGGAGGGTGGCCCGCAGACGGCCGTGGTGATGCTCGGCGTCCTTAACGAGATCCGCAAGAGCGGGAAGCTCACCAGCGCCGCGAGTCATGCCCAGCTTTCCTACCGGCACGTCTGGAATTTGATAGAGCAGTGGTCGGAGTTCTTCGGTGTCCCGCTTGTCGAGACTCATCGCGGCAAGGGCACGACGCTTACCGGCTTTGGCGAAAAGCTGGTGTGGGCAGGGCAGCGCCTGCAGGCAAGGCTGGGACCGCAGCTTGAAAACCTCGCGCAGGAGCTTTCCACCGAGATCAAGCCATTCTTGCGAAGCGGCCCATCGGTTATTCGTGTTCACGCCAGCCACGGGTTCGCGGTTCCGAAACTGCGCGAGCTTCTCGATCGAACGCCCGGCATCGGCATCGACCTGCGTTACGTCAGTAATCAGAATTCGCTGGTATCGCTGGCGCAGGGGGCTTGCGATTTGTCCGGCGTTCATCTGCCGCGCGGCGAACTTCGACAACAGGCTGTCGATGCCTGCAAGGAATGGCTCGATCCTCGCGAATACCGGGTCATCAATTTTGTGACGCGCGAGTTGGGCCTGATGGTCAAGCGCGGCAACCCGTTACAGGTGAACTCGCTAAGAGACCTCGTCGAACGCGATGTTCGTTTCGTCAATCGCGACCCTGATTCCGGCACGCGACTGCTTTTCAATCAGTTGCTTGCCCTGCACAAGATCGATGAGGCCTCGATCAACGGTGCGCAGCGGATCGAATTCACGCACGCGGCCGTCGCTGCCTATGTCGCAAGCGACATGGCCGATGTCAGCTTTGGCGTCGAGGCGGCGGCTCATCAATTCGGGCTGGATTTTCTTAGGCTGCTGACCGAGGACTATTTCTTCGTCTGCCGCCAGACTTTTCTCGAAACGGAGCCGATGCAGCGAGTGCTCGATATCATGAAGGGACGCGAATTCCACGAAGCAATCGCAATGCTCCCGGGATATATCGCCGCCGATACCGGCTCCGTCAGCACCGTGCCGAAATTTCTGGACAGCGTCGAAGCCAGGTCGATTGCGTCCTGATCCAATCGCGCCGGGGGCTGCGCGGGGAAAATCCGCCGACAGTACATGTCGATCATCGTGTAATGATCGGTGTCGTTTCGGAGTAACCGCGAAAGCCAACGTTTCAAGGCGTTCTTCCTCGTTAATCCATCAGAGACAATGCGATGGACGCTATTAACTGTTGGGAGCAGGAATCTTCTTAAACTAACGCATGAACCTTTGCCGGGAGCGTCGAACTCATTGTCGCTCCGCGCCGTAAAACATTGTTGGGGTCTAAATATGCGTTGCGTAGTTTTCGCCTTTCTTTTCGCTGTTACCTCAACTTGGGCGTGCGCGGTGCGGGCTGAACCTGATCCTTTGAAATCTCTGCAAGGCGAATGGCATCAAATTGCCTCCAACGCAGGAAAGTGTGCAGATTGCCGGATCGTAGTTGGAAACAACGGAGCGGATTTCACCGTGAAGTCGAACAACGGATGGTCGGCCACCGCTCGACAGAGCTTTCAAGGAAAGCCTTTCGTCGCGGGAAAGGGAATCTGGGAGTCGAACGTCGCCGGGGTTTATCGAGGAAAGGTTTTCTACCTGAACCTCGGAATGAAGGACGACAAGCTTTTGATGCTGATGACAGTACCGGGCCAGGACGGGTCGCTCCGGAACATCAAAGCGTTATTCGAAAGAGAGGCGACGTCCGGGGGAACCTAGGTGTTTTGGCCGCTATTTGTGCCAATATCCAAATTTTTCAAACCGAGACACTACCACGTTTTCGTCGTTCCGGAGAGACGTCCCATCACCCCGGTTTGAAGGGATCCGGCTCCGGCCCCTCAAGGGACGTCACGCTGCCCGGAGGGTCGACGTTGAAAGCGTCAGCCTCGGCCTGCCGGCCGCGACATCCACGAGATGTGTTTTACCGTTTTCGGGGCAGATGCAGCGTGATGTCGACGCTGGGAGGTCCACACGCTCGATGACAGCGGTTTCCGGAATGAAGTCAAACGCGGTTTCCCGCATCTGCGGGTGTTTCCGGAGGGCGGATTCTCCCGGCTATGCTGAACGGGCGTCTCGCAACAGAAAAATTGTTGCAGCATTGTTGCAGAAATTTCGACACTTTCGCGTTTTGGTTGGAAAGGAACCGCTTTCCCGCCAACTGAATTTGCGAAATGCGATCAATGGTGTCTGGCGGAAGGGGTGGCTGCCGAATAGCATTGATTATATTATCATTTTTGCCGTTGTGCGGCATGAACCCACGATTTTACCCATGGCAGGACGGCAAGCGTCTTCTGTTGCCTGAGGGCAACAGTCCCGATCAATCCAAAGGGATGAGAAGAATTGTACACGGAATCGGTTGCGCGAACCAAAAAAGCGGGTATAGTTACAACCCGCTGAACGAGACTGGTCTAGTTCGGCATTCTCAGAATACAGGACCGGAAAGCAATGTCAAGGGGAATTTTTCAGACATGCTTCTACTCAAGCTGACCGACGTCACCAAGGCCACAGGCATGGGACGTTCGACCATTTATCGCAAAATCGGCGAGGGCAACTTTCCCGCGCCGCTCGCCCTATCGCCCGGTTGCGTGCGGTGGGACTCGGACGACTTGGAGACGTGGAAGGCGGCGCTGCCGCGGGCCGGAAACGATAACGCGGTAGCGGCGGGGAGGGCTGCGTGATGGTTGGCCCTTCACGAGAAGATATGAAGCGCGACGCCATCGCTCGCGGCGACGCATACGCGCGCCTCGAATTGTTGATTGCAACAGACACGTCGAAGATGAACCGCGATGAGCTTGAAGCGCACCGTGCGGCCATTCGTCAAGCTGTCGCGGACAAGGGCCTTGGCGCCTGACACCCAACACCATCGCCTCGGCCATTGCGGCCGGGGCGACTCCTCTTTGAGAGATGACTGATGGCCACCGACAAGCCCCGCACCGCGAAGCCCGGCGACTTGCTGTCGCAATGGTGGACGCTCGGCGCGATTGCCGCAGACAGGCGCACCACCGGCCGGCATATGAAGGCGGGATGGGTAATCATCAACGCCTATTGGGAAAAGTACGGCAATGGCCGCGCCAGCCTTCGCTATATCGAGAAGGCCACCGGCCTTGATAGAAAGGCTATTGGCAAGGCGTGCCGAGAGCTTGCCGACTGGGGCCACGTTACGCGCATTCCGCACCAAGGCTCCCGTCCTTCCGCATACATACCGCGGTGGGTGATAACGGCTAGTGGTATGGAAATGACCACCACTAGCGGTGATGCTCCTAGTGGTGTGGAAATGACCACCACGGTGGTGGCCGAATCCACACCACTAGACGGCTTTAGTGGTGTGGAAATGACCCCCGAATCCTACCTACTTAGGCCGGCTTACAAGCCGGACCTACAGATAGGTAGAGATGAAACCGCGCCGGCTACGCCGCCCCATGCCGCTGGCCCCGTGGGGGCCGCGTCAGGGGAAGCGCCGGTTGAAGAAGAGCGCGTCCCAGCCAAGCCAACCTTCGAACAATGCTGGCGCACGTATGATTATGCCAAGGGCAAAAAGGAAGCCCGAGCGGCATGGAATGCGTTGCCACCTGATACCGACTTAGCCGCGGTAATCGAAGCGGCGGCATCATGGCAACAATCTTGGGCGGCGCAAGGCAAGCCGGACGCACCACGCAAACACTTGGCCACGTGGTTGCGTGAGGAGCGCTATGACGAGGATGCGCCGACTGGTTTCCAGAAGATGGAGCGCGGCAAGGCGAAAGCGGCTAGTCAGAATGACAACACGGCCAAATCCCGCAAGACCAAGGCCAGTCACGCTTTCGCGGAAGGCGAGACACGTCTGGAAATCATCAAGGCGGACGTTGTGGAGGGCGCAGCGTCGTCGACACTAGCAATCGTTGCAACTGACGAGGATGGCGTCGAATACAATCACACCACCTTCCTTGAGCACCACAACCCGGACACCCAAGAGGCTGGGCAGCGCGAGCTAGGAGATATCGTTCGCGCGGCTGGCCTTGGGCAGATAGAGGACTCGAAGGAGTTGCTTGGCCTTGAGATTGTCGCGGTGGTTGAAGCTGGCAAGCTGGAGTTCACTGCGCCGCTTGTGCGGAAGCCCAAGCCGCAGCCGCCACCAGCGCGCAGCACACCGACTCTTGAGGAGCTAAACGCAAGAGCCAAGGCCGACTTCGATGCGTGGTGCGAAGCCGAGCAGGACGCCGCTTAGTGCCTAGCGCGATCTGTCTCCGATCCGCAACACCTGAAGAATCTTAGATTCCGTCCTTTACGTTTTTCGTTCTAAAACCCTATTTATAGGCATGAGCATTCGTGCTCGACCGACCGCCATTAGCGGTCAACGGCACCGCACGGTGTCGCCGCCAGCGCGTTCGGCGATATAGGCACGCGAAGTCCGCCACGAGCGGCAAATCCCCAGAACTAAACCCTAGGAGCGTCAATGCCGAATCCGGCAAACGACAACAATCGATTCTACATTCTGGACTCGCTCGCCCGCGAGGCCGACAAGTTTTCGATGACGTGGCTTCGCAACTGGCTCGTCGACTACCACCTGGCACCGCCGCGGATGGCCGCCAACGACAACACCCCCGGGGCAATGCCTATCGAGCACGATTCGGCCGTGTATGAACCCGACGCGCTGGGACTTATCGCCACCCTCGCTGAAGACGAAAACAACGGCACAAGCAACTACGGCCTCGCCGCCCACGATGCGGAATACCATCTCCGCCGCTATCGCGTGGTGAAGAAGATATGGCCGCAGGCGGTGTACGACGCGCAGGAGGAAATGGCCCGCTACATCGATGCAAAGAAGGCGCGGGTCTATCTTGGAAGCGACAGCACCATTTTGGACATGGCAACTGACATGGGCGTTCGCTATCGCGACATAGGCGAGCATATTGGCGCAACCGGCTCGATTGACACCATGGAGCGTCACGGCAAAACGAAACTGAAATCCGTTATAAAAAAGTTTGCGGATTGGGCCGCATAGCTGCGGCTGCCGGGCGCTGCCGCAAGTAAATAAACAAGGGCAATAAAAAGAAGCCGGAATTAACCGGCCAAGCCCTTTTAAAAAATGCCCGGTCCCGAGTCACAGTTCGAATCTAAATATCCCGCGATCCGCGATCTTTGCGCGTCCGGCCTATCGCCGAGGCAGGCGGTTATTCGCGTCATGGGTTCGGATAAATCGGCATCATGGTGCCGGTTCCTGCAAAGTCATCCAGCCTATGCCGCGGAGATCGATGCGCTCCGATACAAGGGCAATCCGGCGCTCGACGCCATCGGCGCAAACTTCGACGCCATCATTAAACGAATTGAGAAAAGGGGAGAGTCACCCGAAGAAGCAGGCCGTGCGCTTGGCGTGAATGGTGGGCGCGTAACGGAATGGCTGTTGCGCCATCCTGATCGTCGCCCTGAATACGCGGCCGCGATGACGAAGCGGGCGAAGCGGCTTGGCCTTCGCGGCACCGTGGCAAAGGTTCGCCGCCGGGATAATTTCACCGAACAGCAATTTGATGCGGCGCTTTTGTATATGGCGCGGCTGCAATCAACCGACGTAAACGCCGCGCTGCGGCAGGCGGGATTACCAAATAACGGATCATTCAGGCGTCGTGCGCTCAAGGATGCCGAGTTCGCCAAGCGATTAGCAGCGGCGCGAGCAGCCTTCAACGCAAATTCGTTTCACTTGCGTTATCTGCGCGGCGGCGACGTTTCGACTGCCGGGCTGATGCGCGATCCGTTGTTCGCGAAACTTTGGCGCAAATACAAGGGCCGACATGAGGCTCGGTTTGATCTTATTTCGGAAGCCTATGTCGCAATCCTTTCCGGCGAACTGTCCCTTGATGATTTGAGTAGCAAGCCTGCGGCGAACACCATCAACCGCCGCGCGATGGGCAATCGCAAAATGTTCGTGTCGTTAGACGAGCCGCGACACGACGAGGACAACCGACGCGAAACCGAAATCGATGCGGTGGCGTCACCAAGCGAAATTCAATTCTGGTGATCGAATGTCCCTCAAGGGCGAAGCTATCGTTTGGCGCGGCCGCTTGGCGTATTGCGTCGACATCGTAAACGGCGATGCCATGATCGCGTGGGTTGACGTCAACCGCGAGCGCATCGTTCGGCGGCGCGTTCCGGCTGCATCATGCAAGCGCTACCGTGACGCGGTGTCCGTGCGTAGCGCATGGCCTATCGCCGCGCACAGCAACCTGATGGCACTTGAAGAGCCAGCCTACAAGGCGCGGCGCAATCGTAAGCGAGTGGCCCGTCATGTGTGAGACATGCGTAAAGCTGCGCAAGGCCGCGTTTGCTGCGATCCGCACCATCTTGCCCAAGCCCAAGGACGACAAGCCAGATGCTAGATGAGTTGAAGGCCGACATCGACGCCGCATTCACCGGCCAGTTGCGTGCGGGCACATTGCACCATGCATTGCCCAGCGTGCCCGATGGCGCGGGTGGCACGATTGGTGGCGGCACTGAAGATTATGACTTCGAGGGCATTCGCGGTTCGTTTGGCACGATCGCACACGGAATTGGTGGCGTGCCGCGCACCAACGAGAAGATCGAGATATTGGCATCATCGTGCGCCGTCGTGCCTGCGCGCCTAGACACGCTGACGATCGAGGGCTTGACGTTCCAGATTGTCGACGTGCAGCGCGACCCAGCGGGCGCGTGGTACGAGTTGAATTGCCAGTCGATGCCATCGTGATGACGGAACCGAAGCGCAAGCGAGGGCGGCCGCGAGCGGTCCCAATACCGAAAAAACCTCCTGCCAATGTTACCGGCGGCCAAGTTTCGCTTTCGCGCTTTCCGGGCCGAAGGGCAGCTAAATTCATTGAGACCCTAGAGGTTCCCACCGGGACCCTGGCCGGCAAAAAGCTGAAGCTGGCACCGTATCAGACGCAATTCCTTGATGGCGCGCTTGCCGATGGCGTTTCAATTGGCGTCTTGTCGGTGGCCCGCGGCGGCGGCAAATCTGCTTTGACGGCGGGCGTCGCGCTCGGCCATTTGCTTGGCGAGATCGATCCGCAGCCGCGCCGTGAGTGCCTTATTGGCGCGCGCACCCGCGATCAGGGTCGCATTGTCTGGGATTACGTTTCCGGCCTTGCGCGGTCGCTGCCGGAGGAGATTCAGGCGCGCCTGACGTTTCGTCGCGCACCACGCCTTGAAATCGAGTTCGAAGCCGACGACGGCCCGCACATCATTCGCGTTATCGCGGCCGACGGCAAAAACGTTTTAGGTACGAGTCCAACGCTAGTTATTGGCGACGAGCGCGGTCACTGGCCCTTAGATAAAGGCGACGATCTGGAACACGCGCTGCTATCCGGCCTCGGCAAGCGCGGCGGGCGCATGCTCCTTATCTCCACGTCGGCCAGCAACGATGCACACCCATTTTCGAAGTGGCTGGATTCCGATCAACCGGGCATCTACCGGCAGGAGCACCGCGCGGATGAAGGCTGCGCGCCTGACGATATCGAGCAAATCAGGAAGGCAAATCCCGGCGCGGAATACGGCGTTGGCGCTTCGCTGGAGTGGTTGCAGCAACAGGCTGCGCGTGCATTGGAGCGCGGCGGTTCGGCGCTTACAACGTGGCGCTTGTATAACCTGAATCAGCGCGTCAGCGGCGAGGACCGAGACGTTCTGCTGACAACCGATCAATGGTTGTCGTGCGAGGTGTCCGAATTGCCACCGCGTCAAGGCCCGGTGGTTATCGGAATCGACCTTGGCGGTTCGGCTTCGATGACGGCTGCGGCTTATTACTGGCCGGAGACGGGCCGCCTTGAATGCCTTGGCACGTTTCCGAGCAAGCCGGGATTGCTACCGCGTGGGCAAGCCGATGGTGTTGGTTCGCGTTACATCGAGATGCAGCAACGCGGCGAGCTGTCGACGCTGGGCGACGCGACCGTGCCGGTTGCACCTTGGCTTGAGCAAGTCATCAAGCATGTCGCGGGCGAAACGATTTCCGCGTTGACGATGGATAGATTCAAGCAAGCCGAACTTGGCGAGGCCGTCGACAAGGCGGGCATTCGCGCGCCGCTTGTCTGGCGTGGTTTTGGTTGGCGGGATGGCAGCGAGGATGTTGATAGACTTCGGCGGGCGGTTTTTGAAGGCCGCGTCAAATGCAAGCCTTCGCTATTACTTCGAAGCGCGTTTAGCGATTCAATTTGCCTGCGTGATCCTGCTGGAAATCTTAAATTAGCTAAGGGCCGATCGCTCGGCCGCATTGATGCTGCCGCGGCGACGCTGATTGCTGTTGCGGAAGGCGCTCGCCAGAGCGCACGGCCCGCACGAAAACCGCGGGCGATGGTTTGGGCGTAACGCATCACGACTCACGCTGGCGTGCCATTCGGCAGCAAGCGAAACGCCGCGACAACTTCAAATGCACGCAATGCGGTTCGGCTGGGCCGCTTGAGGTGCATCATAAGGTTTCGGTGACGGCAGCACCGGAGAGAGCTTTTGAACTGGGCAACGTAACGACGTTGTGCAGCGACTGCCACCTAATGGAAACGCTTCGCGAGCGCGGGCAGCTTCCATCACCCGCCCGACTAGCTTGGGCATCACTACTGAAAGAGGCTATTAATTAATGTTGGAATCCGTAAAGATTCAGCGCCGGCAGAGCGAAATTCGGCAGGCGCTTTCGGCTATCGTTGGCAAGGAGAAGCCGGACGAAAACGAAGTCCGCTCTATGAACGAGATGGACGCCGAATTCCGCACCAATGAGACCCGCTATCGTGCCGCCTTGATTGCGGAAGATGAGCAGCGGAAAGAAGCTGGCGCCGAACTGGAAACGCGCAGCGACAAGGAATACGCGGAAATCGTTTCCAAGTTCGATCTTAGACAGGTCGCAAACTTCCTCGATAACGGCGCGGCCATTGATGGCGCCACCGCCGAAGTCGTCGACGAGATGCGTTCGAAGGGCAGCTATCGCGGCGTGCCTGTGCCCCTGGCCGCGCTTGAAATGCGAGCCGGTGAAACTGTTGCATCGGGTATTGCCGATCCGATCGTCACCAAGCCCATCATCGATCGCCTTTTCCCGGCGAGCGTTGCCAGCCGCATGGGCGTGCAGATGATTAACATCGACTCCGGCGCCGTTGAATGGCCGGTTGTCACGTCGAGCGTTGCTGCCGGCTGGGCGGACGGCGAACTTGCGAATATCGCCGGGCCGACTGCATTCGCGACCACCGACAAGGCGCTGAAGCCTGAGCAGAACTTCGGCGTTCAGATGGTGCTTTCGCGCAAGACCTTGAAACAGGCGGGCGGCATCGAGGACGCGGTTCGCCGCGATATGAATTCGGCAATCGCTGCCGGACTCGACAAGGCGATCTTCCTCGGCACTGGCGCAGACGGACAGCCGCTTGGAATCATTCCCGGCCAAAGCACCTACGGCTACAGCACGACAGCCGTTAACGCTGCGGCAAGCTGGGCGGCGTTCCGGGCTGCTGTTGTGGAGTTCATGACTGCGAACGCTGCGAACGGTCCCGGCGACGTCAAGTTGCTGATCCGTCCGGAAGTGTGGTCGGACCTTGACGACACGTTTGCTGATGAGGGGTCGGGCATCACTGAGTGGGATCGACTCGTCAAGAACGTCGGCGCTGGCAACATCGTCATGTCGAGCAACGCGCTTGTCGCGCCGGGCGGTTCGCCTTCGGAGAGCGTCGCGCTGTTGACGACTTCGGCGGGCGGCGTTGCACCGGCCTTCGTCGGTTTGTGGGGTGGCGTGGATCTTGTCCGTGACCCATATGCGGGCGCGGCGGCAGGATCGCTCAAGCTGACGGCCATCCTTACCGCTGACGTGACGATCGCACGGCCGGCCCAGGTCCGCACGATTACGGACATTCAGTAATGGAAAAGCGCTGGAGCGATATTGAACTGCGAGCCATCGGGCGTCGGCTCGAAGGATACGCGGCTGTCTTCGATCAAGAAACGCGCGTTGCCGGTTCGCGGGAAATTATCCGCTCCGGCGCTTTTACAAACACCATCGGCGTGGGGCGAGACATTCTCGCCCTCGCCAACCACGATGCAACGCAAGTTTTAGCGCGCACGAAATCTGGAACGCTAAGGCTCGCGGAAGATACGCGCGGTTTGCACTTTGATCTTGATTTGCCGGACACCACGGCGGGCCGGGATGTGCTGGCACTCGCGGAGCGCGGCGACCTCGGCGGCATGAGCTTCGGCTTCAAGGTGCCGGCCGGTGGCGAGACCCGCAGCAATGGTTTGCGTGAGCTTCGCGCGATCGACTTGTACGAAATTTCGGTGGTGAGTGCCTTCCCTGCCTACGAGGGGACGGCCGTGCAGGCTCGCAATTTGCAGGAGCCCGATAACGCCGGCCTGCTGCGCACCCTCAATCGATGGAGGCACTGATGGCGACCACAATCAGGCAAGCCGAAAGCGCGCCTGCTTCATATCCCGTGCTCGATCCGGCGGTCGGCGCTGACGTCTGGCAACGGATCGAGTCCTATATCGCGCACCGATATTCCGAGCGCGATATCGAGTGGATTGTTGAGGGACCGGGCGAGTGGCATCCGCCCCTTGCGCCGGCAACGATCAACACCGTTGAGGTGTGGTCATGTCGCGCCAATGAGTGGGAAACCTGTACGCCAGATGCATCGCCCCTTGGCGGGTATTGGCTATCCGCTACCGGGCCATTTCGGTTTAGCGGCACGGTTGGCGTCGACGATGCGGACGTGCCTGCCAGCGTCGCCACGGCTGCACAGCGCCTTAGCGACTACATGGCGGCCAAGCCCGGCACGCCAGGCGCAACGTCGGAGCGCACGCGCGCTGGCAGTGTTGAGGTTGAGAAATCGCGCGACGTGAGCTGGATGGCGCAGGCAATGCAGAATTCAGGCGCGGCGGATTTGCTGCGCACGTATCGGAGAGTTTAAGTGGGAATTATTGACTGGTTCAAACGAACCGAAAAGCGTTCCGCCGCTTCCGGCTTCACCGCCGAGGTGATGCAGATGCGGGAAGCATATATTAGCGGCCGCCGCGGCCTTGCCGATCTAACGAGCACCGCGCAGTCGTGCGTTAGCCTGTGGGAGGGCGGTTTCGGCTTGGCTTCCGTTACGGGCACCGACGTGCTCGATCGCAGCACGATGGCAATGATTGGCCGCTCGCTCGCATTGCGTGGCGAGGCCGTGATGCTCATTCGCGATCGCCTGATCCCTTGCTCGGATTGGGATTTGCGCACGAAGAACGGCGAGCCGGTGGCCTATCGCGTATCGATCCCCGAGGCTGGTGGTGGCACGACGCAAACCGCTCTTGCGGGAGAAGTCTTGCACGTTCGCATTGGTGCAGATTCCGCAGCGCCGTGGATCGGCCAAGCACCGCTGCGCAGGTCCAGCCTGTCGGCGGGAATGTTGCACGCCGTCGAGTCTGCGCTCAGTGAAGTGTTCGAGATGGCGCCGCTCGGCTCGCAAGTCGTGCCCATGCCGGAGCAGGCTGAAACGGATTCCACCGCTTTAGCGAGTTCCTTCCGCGGTCAACGCGGCCGCGTGTTGCTGCGCGAGTCCGTGGCCGTGACGGCGGCGGGCGGGCCTGCTCCGGCAGTTGATTGGCGACCTTCCAGCCTTTCGCCTGATCTGGAAAAGAGCATGGCCGTCGAAGCGCTACAGGCGGCGCGTGACGCGGTGTTGCAATGCTACGGTGTTCTGCCCGGCCTGTTCAATCCGGCCACTACCGGCCCGCTGGTACGCGAAGCGCAACGCCACCTAGCGACGTGGACACTACAACCGATTGCCGGCCTTATTGCCGAGGAGGCAAGCAACAAGCTGGGCGGTGCGGTTTCCATTGATTGCGTCACGCCGATGGGCGCGGTGGACCATGGCGGGCGAGCGCGGGCCTTCGGTGCTATCGTCGCGGCGCTGGCTCAAGCCAAGGAAAGCGGCTTGAGCGAAAGCGATGTGAACGAGGCTTGGGATAAATCGTTAGGCGATACCTAAGCAATGCGCCGCCCACTCCGCCATCAATGCGCGGCGGCGTTCGAAAGCATCCGAGCGCGCATATGCGCGTTCGGTTTCCGAGCCGACGATGTGCGCCAAGGCGAGTTCACCCAGCGTTTCATCGCGGCCGGTATCACGCACCCAGTTGCGGAAGGTGGAGCGCATGCCGTGGGTGGAAGCGGGCGCGGTGGCGTGGCGCTTGACACATTTCGTTAGGCTAACGTCGCTTACGGGTCGAAAGGGCAACAGCGCGACGGCTTGCGGTGTTAGTGGCACGCGGTGTTCGCGTTCGCCTTTGATGCGATCCGCCGGGATCGTCCAAACGTCGCCGGTAACTTCGCCCGCCGACATGCCGCGCGCTTCGCCGTACCGGCAGGCGGTCAGGACAATCCAGCGCAACATTTGCGCCGCGTCTGATTTGTCGGAGGCGATCGACTTCCAAAACACCGGCATTTCGGGATGCGGCAATGCCGGATGGTGCTTCACCGAGCGTTTCCGTTTTTGCTTTGGCAGGGAGTGCTTCAAGATGCCGAGCAGGGCCGGGTTGTCGCCGACGAACAACGGTGGTTCTTCGGCCTTCGCCGCGTCGAATATTACCTCTAGCCTCCCTCGCAAGCGCGCGGCGGTTTCCTTCTTGGAAAGCCAAATCGGTTCAAGGATTCGGATCACATGCTGCCGCGTCACGTCCGCAATCGGCAGTTTGCCGATCACGGGATTGGCGTAAGTCTTGAGAGTGTTTTCCCACTGTTGCGCGTGCTTCGGATTCCGCCAGCCCGGCTTTTGGGCGGCGACGTATCGATCCGCGAACTTTTCAAACGTCACTGCCTTGCTTTCGGCAATGTGCGCCGCGCCGCGTTCGCGCTTGCGTTCTTCGATGGGATCAAGGGCCGCCTGTATCAGCTTGCGCGCAGCCATGGCCGCGTCGCGGGCGTCGGCAAGGCTTATTGTAGGGAACGGGCCGATACCCATTTCACGCGGCTTGCGCGTCACCGGGCTTGTGAAGCGGAGCATCCAGCTTTTTGTTCCGGACGCTGCGACGAACAACCATAACCCGCCGCCATCGCCGATCCTGTCGCCGGGCTTCGCGTGTTGAACTTGCCTTGCCGTCAGCGCCATTCACCATCTCCCAAAAAGTGTCCGCCTAATCCCATGGTTATACCCACGATTGGGCATGGGTTTCAACGGGAAACGGCGGGATTGAACGGGACGGGACGGGATAGCGAAGCCAGACATAACGCTAGCAACATCAATGGTTTGTTGGATTATTTGGGACTAGCTGGGATTGATTAGGAATATAATCGTGGCGGAAGGGGTGGGATTCGAACCCACGGTACCCTTGCGGGCACGCCGGTTTTCAAGACCGGTGCCTTAAACCACTCGGCCACCCTTCCGTTCAGTCGCGGCTAGGCCTTAGCAAAGCTGGCGGCTGGCCGGAAGCCCCGCGTGGGCGGTTTCCCGAAATTGCGGGATCTCGGCAGCGTCCCAAAGGACGGCCCCATGGCCATACGGCACAGCTCGCGATAGGTTAGAGGGCCGGTCGCCGGCGTCCTTGAAGGCAACACTTGGTTTACCACGACATCAAGGCTACCGCATTTCCGCCTTGTTCGCGCTGCGGTATGTTAACGAGCTGCTCGTAGAGAGCGGAGTGGGGATTCGGTATCGCCTGTACGGGCGGGCCGACATATGAACGGTTTTTGGGGCGCATGGGGATTCGTAGCTCTGCCACGTCGGTCTGCACCGCGCGCGCTGTCGCAGCGGTCGGTGCTTGCCTGTTGCTCGCCAACTGCGCCTCGTCGGGAAAATTCAGCCGCGTTGATCCGAAGTATGGTGTCTCCAGCAGTCCGCGCGTCGTCGCTTTTGGCGAGCCGGTGCCCAAGGGAGGCGGAGCCTATCGGGTCGGCAAGCCTTACACCGTCGCGGGGCGGGTCTATGTGCCGCAGGAAAATCCGCATTATCGCGAGGAAGGCCTAGCCTCCTGGTACGGCGACGCGTTCCATGGCCGATTGACGGCCAATGGCGAAGTCTTCGACATGGAATCCCTGACCGCCGCACATCCAACCATGCCGATCCCGAGTTATGCGCGTGTGACCAATCTTGCAAACGGCAAGTCGCTCATCGTGCGGGTCAACGATCGCGGGCCATATCACGGCAATCGGATTATCGACGTCTCCAACAATGCCGCCAAACTGCTCGAATTCAAGGCTCGCGGAATCGCGCGCGTCAGGGTCGAATATGTCGGCCGGGCTCCGTTGGAAGGCTCGGACGATCGCCAGTTGATGGCAACACTCCGCACCGGCGAGCCGGCTCCGTCACCTTCCTCTGTCAGGGTTGCGTCGGCGCGTCCGTTCGTTCCGGAAATGCCACGTTCGTCTGGCGCTTTGCGTGGCGCAATCCCGGTGCCCGAGGAGCGGCCATACACGCTGGGCAACACCGCTGCCGATGCGGAGTCTGTCAGCGCGACTTCGGAAATGTCTTCGGCCCGTAGTATGCGCGGCGAGCGCCGACCGCTCGAAAATCCGCGTGCCGTCAGCTACAACGAACGCAATTATGCGGCCGCCGCTGTTCGCCCGGTTGATGCCTATGCACCGGTTGAACGCGAAAGTCCGCAGCAAATCCTCCTTGGGCGCGGTCTCTATTAACTGCCGATCTTCTTTCCCGCGTTTCATCACGCTTCGATTGGCGCGCCGGTGCCGATGGTACCGGCAAGAAATGCGATCAGTGCGGCATTCACCTCGCGGGGCCGCTCCTGTTGAATCCAGTGGCCGGCACCCTCGATCAAAATCTTCTGTGTCAGGTTCGGTAGAACCCGTTCCATATCGTTCACGCGCTTCGCGCCGATCAGGCCCTTGATGACGGAGTCATTGGTGCCGGCGATGAACAGCGAGGGCTGATGGATTTGCGCGCCTTGCCACGGCGCGGTCAGCTCCCAGTTTCGATCGATGTTGCGATACCAGTTCAGTCCGCCGCGAAAGCCCGAGGCACGATAGGCCGTCACGAACTGTGCCAGCTCGTTCTCGCTGATCCAGTCCGGCAATTGGTGCTCGATCGACGGATCACCGAGGAAACCCTTGCCGGATTCCACAAACAGCGACGCCGCCGGATCGGAAAAACCGCGTGCGAATATGGCACGCATGGTGAAGGCGACATCGCGCTCGAATTCAGCCTCGGCGACACCGGGCGGCTGAAAGTATTGCCAGTAGAAATTCTCGATGCCTTCCTTGCGAAGGACGTCGAGCGGTCGGCCGCGCCCTCGAAAGGGTGGCGGCACACTGAGACCGGCCACGGCCTTGAACATGTCGGGGCGAAACAGCGCGGCATGCCACGCAACCGGCGCGCCCCAATCGTGGCCGACGATGACCGCCTGTTTCTCTCCGAGCGCCGATACCAGCGCCACCATGTCGCCGACGTGGTCGAAGATGCTGTAGGCGCCGGCGTCCGGCGGCGCGCTGGTGCGGCCGAAACCGCGCATGTCCGGCGCGACGACATGGTAGCCGGCCGCGGCCAGCGGGCCCATCTGGTGTCGCCACGAGTAGGATAATTCCGGCCAGCCATGACACAGCAGAACCAGCGGGCCCTGACCCTGTTCGAGCATGAAAATCTCGATGCCGTTTGCGGAGATCGTGCGCGTGGATGGCATGGCGGATCGGCCCCGGACTGTGGATACCGGCTTGTGCGACAGTCAGGATAGGAGCGATACGACGCCCCCGCAACGACGCCCGTGCTGTTGTCCCTCAGGAGCACGGCTGGTAGGATGGCCGCTCTCAGGAAAAGCGTACATGGCCGGCGAGCGATTTGCACGAATAGCAACTGCAGGACGTTGTATCTCGCGGATTTTCATCGCGGGCGCGGTTGTGTTCGGATTGTCGCTGGGCATCGGCGCCCATGCCGCCAATAACAGCGTTCAAGGCGCCAAGAAGGACGAGGGCTATAGCACCGAGGCGCCGACCGCGATCCTGATCGAGGCCAGCAGCGGCAGCGTCCTGTTCGAAAAGAACGCCGACGAATTGCGCGCGCCCTCGAGCATGATGAAACTGATGACCGCCGAGGTCGTCTTTCACATGGTCAAGCAGGGCGAACTCAAGCTGACCGATGAGTTCAAGGTCAGCGAAAACTCTTGGAGAAAGGGCGGCGCTCCCGCCGGCGGATCGACGATGTTTGCCGCCATCCACAGCAGTGTGTCGGTTGATGACCTGTTGCATGGCGCAATCATCCAGAGCGGTAACGATTCCTGCATGGTGCTGGCGGAGGGAATTGCCGGCAATGAAACGTCGTTCGCCGAGATGATGACCAAGCGTGCCCGTGAACTCGGCCTGACGCGTTCGACTTTCGGCAATTCGACAGGTCTGCCTAACCCGGATAACAAGATGACGGTTCGCGAGCTTTCCATGCTCGCACGCCACATCATCCAGACTTACCCGGAGTTTTATAAATTATTCTCGCAGCAGGAATTCACCTGGAACAAGATCAGACAGCAGAACCGCAACCCCTTGCTGAAGTCGCTTGACGGTGCGGATGGCCTGAAGACCGGATACACCAAGGAAGGCGGTTACGGCATGGTCGGTTCGGCTGTGCAGAACGGTACCCGGCTGATTGTTGCGATCAACGGCCTTGAAGATAAGGACGATCGTGCAGCCGAAGCCAAGAAACTGCTCGAGTGGGGGTTTCGTAACTTTGAAACCCGAACGTTGTTTGCCGCCAAAAGTCCGGTCGGGTCGGCGAAAGTATTCGGCGGAAACCAGCGTTGGGTGAGACTGACGACCGCGGAACCGGTTCGAGTGATGGTACAGAAAAACGGCAACGATAGGCTGATCGCGCGGATCGTTTACGATGGGCCGGTGCGCGCGCCAATCGAGCAGGGCCAGCGGATCGGCGCCATCAAAGTGTGGCGCGGCGCCAACGTCGCCGTTGAGGAGCCGCTATATGCCAGTGATGCCGTGACGACCGGCACGACGATGCAGCGCGCGATCGATGGTGCAAGCGAGTTGATGATCGGCATGTTCCGCGCCGGCATCGAGAAGCTGTGATGATTGCATCTGGGAGCGCTGACGCAGAGGCCGGGCGCGGCCGGTTCATCACTTTCGAAGGCGGCGAGGGGTCCGGAAAATCGACCCAGATCAAACTGCTGGCCGAGCGCCTTGATGCCGAGGGTATGCGGGTCATCGTCACGCGCGAGCCGGGCGGTTCGCCGGGCGCGGAGATCATCCGGCATGTGGTGTTGTCGGGTGTTGGGAAGCAGTTCGGCCCGGAAGGCGAGGCTCTGCTGTTTGCCGCGGCACGCGACGATCATGTTCGCAGCGTCATCGAGCCGGCATTGGCCTCGCATATCTGGGTTCTGTGTGACCGATTTGTGGATTCCACGCGCGTGTACCAGGGCCGTGTCGGCAATGTGGATCTGAAGTTGTTGCAGGCGATGGAACGCGTCACGATCGGCTCGTTGATGCCGGACGTAACCTTCATTCTCGATGTTCCGGTCGAGGTCGGAATGCAACGCGCAACTGCGCGACGCGGCCCCGGCACGCCCGATCGCTTCGAGGGGGAGAATCTGAGCTTTCATCAAAAATTGCGCGACGCCTACCGGCAGATCGCGACGAGCGAACCGGAGCGTTGCGTGCTGATCGACGCAACCGAGGACGTCGATCGCGTTGCCGATCATATCTGGTCCGCATTGCGGGATCGTCGATTGGTCATGACACCGCGAAAGATGCATCGCGCATGAAAGCTCGTGGAGAGGCCATCGTCAGCGCCGAACATCCCAGGCAAACCACCGTTCTGTTCGGCCATGATCAAGCGGAGCACGCCTTGCTCGATGCCTATCGCAGCGGGCGTATCCCGCATGCTTGGCTGGTTTGCGGCCCGCAGGGTATTGGGAAAGCGACGTTGGCGTATCGTCTGGCGCGTTTTGTCCTGGCTCATCCCGATCCGGCGGCGCCGACCGTGCAACAAGCTGCTTCGCTCGAGGTCGATGGCGCACACCCGGTTGCGCGCCAGATTGCGACCGGCGCACATGGTGGTCTGTTGACGCTTGAACGAAGCGTCAACGACAAGGGGGTGCTGCGCAGCGTCATTACGGTCGATGAAACGCGCGAAACGATTTCGTTCTTCGGCTCGACGGCGGCGGCCGATGGCTGGCGGATCTGCGTGGTCGACTCCGTTGATGAATTGAACGCCAACGCCGCGAACGCTTTGCTGAAAATCCTCGAAGAACCGCCGCGCCGATCGATCCTGCTGCTGCTCAGCCACGCCCCGGGCAAGGTGCTGCCGACGATCCAGTCCCGTTGCCGCAAGCTCGCCTTGCGGCCGCTCGCGACCAGCGATGTTATCGAGGCGGCGGCTGCCGCGACCCATACGCCCATGGACGACGAGGCGCTCGTGAGTGCCGCAGGGGTCTCGGAAGGAAGCGTGGGTCGCGTCGTAAGCCTGCTCGGCGGCAACGCTCTCAAGTTGCACCAGCGGACCGCCGAGTTGTTGCAATCCCTGCCACACGTCGATGCACGCGAACTTCACACGCTCGGCGACGCCTTGGGCGGCAGCGACCGCACCACGCTTGCAGCTTTTACCGACAGCATCGACCGCTGGATGACGGCCCGATTGCGGGGCGACATCACGAATGCCGATCTAAGGCAACTTGCACGGCTTGCCGAGGTGTGGGAAAAGATCAATCGCGCCGCGCGCGATGTCGAATCCTTCAATCTTGATCGAAAACCACTGGTTTTTTCGGTGTTCGGTCTTCTGTCGGAAGCCATGCGCTGAGGCGATTGCCGCGATAGCCTCTATCCGCCCTCATGCCCCCTTGATGACAAACCTATGGCGCCCAAGACCGACACAACCCGTCCGCGATACTTTCTCACGACGCCGATTTTCTACCCGAACGGCGAGCCGCACATCGGCCATGCCTACACAGCGATGGCCAGCGACGCGATTGCGCGCTTTCGGCGTCTTGACGGCTTCGACGTTCACTTTCTGACCGGCACCGACGAGCATGGCCTCAAGATGCAGCAGACGGCGAACGCCGAGGGCATGACGCCGCTGGCGTTGGCGGACCGCAACTCGGCGCGGTTTCGCGAGATGATGGCCGCGCTCGATATCTCCTATGACGACTACATCCGCACCACTGAACCGCGCCATGAACGATCCTGCCAGGCGCTATGGAGTGCGATCGAGAAGAATGGCGACATCTATCTCGATAAGTACGCCGGCTGGTATTCGGTTCGTCAGGAGGCCTATTTTGCCGAGGACGAAACCACCGTCGGGCCCGATGGCGTTCGGCGCGAACCGCTCGGCTCGCCGGTCGAATGGACCGAAGAGGAGACTTACTTCTTTCGGCTCTCGGCCTATCAGGACAAGCTCCTTGATCTTTACAAACGCGTACCGGATTTCGTGCTGCCGCGCGAGCGGCTGAACGAGGTCGCCAGCTTCGTGAAGGGCGGTTTGCAGGATCTGTCGATCTCGCGGACGACTTTCGATTGGGGCATCCAGGTGCCGGGTGCGCCGAAGCATGTGATGTACGTCTGGATCGATGCGCTCACCAACTACATTACCGCTGCCGGCTATCCAGATGTCGATGGCAATATGTTCAAGCGCTATTGGCCCGCGGACTTGCATGTCATCGGCAAGGATATCGTTCGCTTCCACGCCGTTTATTGGCCGGCATTCCTGATGGCCGCCGGCGTCGAGGTGCCACATCGTATTTTCAGTCACGGCTTTCTGCTGAACCGCGGCGAGAAAATGTCGAAGTCCGTCGGCAACGTCGTCAGTCCGTTCGACTTTGCGCGCCAATATGGCGTCGATCAGACACGCTACTTCTTTCTGCGCGAAGTCTCCTTCGGACAGGACGGCAGCTACAATCACGAAGCCATTGTCGCGCGCATCAATGCTGACCTCGCTAACGATCTCGGCAATCTGGCGCAACGGTCGCTGACGATGATCGGCAAGCAGTGCGGCGGCGTGCTGCCCGAGCCCGGCGCTTTGAGTGACAATGATAAGGCGATCCTTGCGCAGGCTGACGCCATGGTCGCTCTGGTGCGGGCCGCGATGGAGACGCAACAGATTCATCAGGCGCTCAATGCGGTCTGGGCCGTGGTTGCGGAAGCCAATCGCTACTTCGCGGGCGAGGCGCCGTGGGCACTGGCCAAGACCGATCCGGCACGCCAGCGCACCGTTCTTTATGTGACCGCTGAGGTGCTGCGTCAGATCGCGATTCTGGCGCAACCGGTGATGCCGGCAGCGTCGGCCAAGTTGCTCGATAGCCTCGGCGTACCAGCCGATGCACGCGACTTCAGCAGGCTCGGCGGATCTGTACGCATTGCGGCGGGGACGACGCTGCCGGCGCCTGCGCCGATATTTCCGCGTTATGTCGATGATCCGAAAACCTGAGCAGTTGTCGCGCCATGCTGGTCGATAGTCATTGTCATCTCGACTTTCCCGACTTCGCGGATGACCTCGACGGTATCGTCGGTCGCGCCGAAGCCGCGGGCATCGGACGCATGGTGACGATCTCGACCCGGGTGAAGCGGATCAACGAGTTGCTCGCGATCACGGATCGGTTCCCGAACGTGTATTGCTCGGTCGGGACCCATCCACATCACGCCGATGAAGAAGACGGCATCTCGGCTTCCGAACTGATCGATCTCACGCGACATCCGAAAGTGGTCGCGCTGGGCGAAGCCGGGCTGGACAATTTCTACGACAACGGCTCCCCGCAGGCGCAGGAGCGCGGTTTTCGCGCGCACATCGCGGCGGCGAGAGCAACGGGCCTGCCGCTGGTAATTCATACCCGTGAGGCAGATGATAGTTGCGGGCGCATCCTTGAAGACGAAATGGCCAAGGGAGCGTTCCGAGCGGTGCTGCACTGCTACACCGGCGGCCGTGATTTGGCGATGAAAGCGGTCGGGCTTGGACTGTATGTCGGTTTTACCGGCATTCTGACATTCAAGAAGTCGCAGGCGTTGCGCGATCTCGCTGCCGAACTTCCGGCGGATCGAATCCTCGTCGAAACCGACGCGCCCTATCTGGCGCCGGGAAAGTACCGCGGTAAACGCAACGAGCCGTCCTACGTGGTTGAGACCGCAAAGGTGTTGGCGGAAACCCGCGGCGTTTCGCTCGACGAAATCTCCCGGAAGACCACCGAGAATTTCTTTCGGCTGTTCAGCAAGGTGCCGGCGCCAGAGGCAGGCGCATGAGCTTGACGCTGACCATTCTCGGCTGCGGATCGTCCGCTGGCGTGCCGCGCCCAGCGCTGGGTTGGGGCGCATGCGATCCTGCCAACCCGAAAAACCGCCGGCGGCGTTGTTCGATCATGGCGGAGTTGAACTCCGGAAATGGCGTCACCCGCGTAGTGATCGACACATCGCCGGATTTGCGCGAGCAACTGATCGATGCCGACGTCGAGCATATCGATGCGGTATTCCTCACCCACGAGCACGCCGATCAAACGCACGGCATCGACGACCTGCGCTCGGTGGTGCTGCATCAGCGCCGTCGGATTCCCGTCTATCTCAATCAATCCACCGCCAAGGATATTCTCTCGCGGTTCTCGTACTGCTTCACCGCGCCCGCCGGCAGCGACTATCCGCCGATCCTGGACCACGGCGCTATCGAAGCGGGCGAAAGCCGGACGATCGAAGGGAAGGGCGGGCCGCTATCGCTTTCGGCATTTCTGGTCCAGCATGGCAACATTCCGGCGTTGGGTTATCGCATCGCCGATGCGGCCTACACGCCCGACCTGCACGACATTCCGCGCGAAAGCTGGGTTGCGCTGGAGAATCTCGACCTATGGATCGTCGATGGCTTGCGCTATGCGCAGCACCCGAGCCATTTCAGCGTTCGTGACGCGTTGTCATGGATCGAGCGCTTCAAACCGCGCCGCGCCGTCATCACTAACCTGCACTCCGACCTCGACTATGAGGTGTTGCGCAAGGAACTGCCGGCCGGCGTCATCCCCGCCTATGACGGAATGCGGCTGACGTTGGATGCCGCGTAACGACTTAAGATACAGAACGGCTTGCTCCGGCGAGATGCTTACGCCGAGATCGCCTTTGCCGACTTGACCTGATCGCGCAGCACGAATTTCTGGATCTTGCCGGTCGCGGTTTTCGGTATCTCGCCGAACACAATCGCCTTGGGCGTCTTGAATCCCGGCATCTGTGTTTTACAGAATGCGATGATTTCCGCTTCGGTGACGTGGGCGTTATCTTTTAGCTCGACAAATGCGCACGGCACCTCGCCCCACTTCGGATCGGGTTTGGCGACAACCGCCGCGAACAGCACCGCCGGATGCTTGTAGAGCACGTCCTCGACCTCGACCGAGGAGACGTTCTCTCCGCCGGAAATGATGATGTCTTTGGAGCGATCCTTGATGATGACGTAGCCGTGCTCGTCGAGCACCCCAAGGTCGCCGGTGTGAAACCAGCCGCCGGCGAACGCTTCCTGCGTCGCCGCAGGATTCTTGAGATAGCCCTTCATCACCACGTTGCCGCGGAACATCACTTCGCCGATGGTTTCACCGTCGTGCGGGACCTCCTGCATGGTATCAGGATCGAGCACGGTGATGGCTTCCTGCAGCGGGTAGGCAACGCCCTGCCGTCGCTTGAGCTCTGCGCGTTGATCGAGGGGAAGGTCGTCCCAGCCCGGTTGCTCGGCGCATACCGATGCCGGTCCATAGACCTCGGTCAGGCCATAGACGTGGGTGAGCTTGATCCCGATGCTCTCGGCGCCGGCGAGGACTGCGACCGGAGGCGCCGCTCCGGCGATCAGGCCGACAACGCTGCGCGCACCGGCTTTCGGCGCGCCGGGTGAGTTGATCATCGTGTTGTAAACGATCGGCGCACCGGCCATGTGGGTGACGCCGTGCCGGGGGATTAATTCGAAAATCTTCGCCGGATCGACCTTGCGCAGGCAGACATTGACGCCGGCCGAAGCGGCGATGGTCCAGGGGAAGCACCAGCCGTTGCAATGAAACATCGGCAGCGTCCAGAGATAGACCGGATGCTGGCCGAGGTTGGCGGCGAGGATGTTGCTGACGGCATTGAGATAGGCGCCGCGATGGTGCGTCACGACGCCTTTCGGATTGCCGGTAGTCCCGGATGTGTAACTGAGCGCGATGGCGTCCCATTCGTCTTGCGGCAAACTGGGGGCAAAATCGGGGCTGCTTTTTGCTATCGCTGCTTCGTACTCGATGGTGCCGATCCGGCGGCCACCCTGATACGCCGCATCGTCGACGTCGATCACCAGCGGCTTGGGACCGGTCATCCGCTCCAGCGCATCGGCTATAACGTCGACGAACTCCGGATCGACCAGAAGGATCTTGGCGCCGCCGTGATCGAGCTGGAAGGCAATGGCGCTGGAGTCGAGCCGGATGTTGAGCGCGTTGAGAACGCCGCCGGTCATCGGCACGGCAAAATGGATTTCGTTCATCGCCGGAATATTCGGCAACATCGCGGCCACGGCATCACCACGGACGATGCCGTGCTGGGTCAGGAAGGACGCGAAGCGGCGACAACGTTCATAGGTCTGCGCCCAGGTGAAAACGCGATCCTCGTAAAGTGCGCTGATGTGGTTGGGATACACCGCGGCGGTACGATAGAGAAAACTCAGCGGCGAAAGTTGAACGAAATTCGCCGGAGTTTTATCGAGACCGAGATCGAACTGATTTCCACCGGTATTCGACATCATAAACCTCGTATAATCAAATAGATATCTTAATTATTTAATCCATCAGTGGGATATTTAGATATCTCGGCCTAATGGTTTAATCTGCAAATATATCTATTTGAAATTCCTTTATTTAATAAATCCAATTGAAATCCATGGGATTGCCGCCACGACGATCAACCCGACCAGCAGCGCCAACATGTAACCGAGGATCGGTTTGACGCCCTCGGCCGGATCGACGCGACCGACTGCGCAAGCCGCATAGTAGCCTACCCCAAATGGCGGAGCGAACAATCCTATTCCCATCGCCAGAATAACGATCATGGCGTAGTGGACTTCGTGAACTCCCACTGCCTGGGCGATCGGGAACAGCAACGGTCCGAACAATACAATCGCCGGAATGCCTTCGAGAACGCTACCGAGGATCATGAAGGCGATGATCGACACCGCGATGAAAGTGAACGATCCGCCGGGCAGCCCGGTCATCGCGGCCGCAAGCGAGCGCGAGAAGCCCGACTGCGTCAGTCCCCAGGCCATGCCGGTCGCGGTGCCGATGATAAACAGGATCGCGCCGGACAGGCTTGCCGTCTCGATCAGCATCGGACGCAACCGGCGCCAGTCGAATTGCCGGTAGACGAGAAGGCCGATCACGATCGCATAGACGATACCGATTGTGGAAACCTCGGTTGCCGTGGCGATGCCTTCGACCACGGCCGCGCGGATCACGAACGGCAGCGCCAGCGCGGGCAGGGCAACGATGAAGCTGCGCAGGATTTCGGCCATGCCGACTTTCTGCACATCCCCGAGATCCTCGTGGCGATAGCGCCACCACACCAGCGCCGACAGCGTCACCGCCAGCACCGCGCCCGGCAGCATGCCGCCGGTGAACAGTGCCGCGATCGAGACGCCAGTGACCGAGCCGATGGTGATCAGCACAAGGCTCGGCGGAATGGTTTCGGTCTGCGCGCCGGTCGCCGAGAGCAGGGCGACCAGATCGCCCGGCTTGGCGCCGCGGGCCTTCATTTCGGGAAACAGCACCGGGGCCACGGCCGCCATGTCGGCTGCCTTCGATCCGGATATGCCGGACACCAGATACATCGCGCCGACCAGCACGTAGTGCAGGCCGCCGCGAACATGGCCGAGCAGGTTGGCGAGAAAGCCGACCATGGCGCGGGCCATGCCGGTCATTTCGATCAACAGTCCGAGAAAGACAAACAGCGGCACCGCCAGGAGGATGAGATGGCTCATGCCCTCATCCATCCGCCCGACCAGGACCATCAGCGGCGTATGGGTCGTCAACGCCAGATAGCCCAGCACCGCGAGGCCGAAGGCAAAGGCGATCGGCACGCCCGCCAGCACGCAGGAGCCGGCCACCAACACGAAAAAGATGATCAGGTTCAGGTTTCCCAGTTGCCTCAGCCAGGGCTGAAGCAGCCACAGCGCGGCAATCACGGCGGCGACGGAGACGATCGCGGCCAGCAACATCCGGACGTTCCGGCTCCGCGCCAACTGGAGCACGGCGAACACGCACATCAGGCCGATGCCGACCGGAAGCGCCGCGGCGCGCCAACTGTTGGAAATCTCGAGCGCCGGCGTCGTGATGAAGCTTTCCTCGTAGGCGTATTCCCACGACGGTGCGGCGATCAACAGCAGGAATGCCAGCGCGGAGCAGATCGCCACGGTTTCGAGATAGGCGCGCCTTCCGGGGCGCGAGCCGGCAACCAGCGCGGTCATCCGCATGTGCTCGGAGCGGCGCAGCGCGACCACCGCCCCCAGCATTGCGAGCCAGAGAAACAGGATCGACGCCAGTTCATCCGACCAGATCAGCGGACTGTGAAAAACGTAGCGCGACACCACGCCGGCAAACAGGATGATGACCTCGACCACCACCAGCAGCGCGGTGGGGATTTCGACCAGCAACCCAAGCCAGTGATCGATCATTTCAAGCGCGGGCCGGCGCGACGGCATCGATGCCCCCGCGCCGGCCTGCGAATCCAATTTGTCGGCCTGCACCGTCGCGATCCGTTACGGATGCGGACTAGGCAAGCTTGCCGACCGACTTCTCCAGCAGCTCCCAGGCCTGGTCGCCATACTTGCCTTTCCATTCCGCGTAAAACTTGGCGTCACGCAATTTCTGCCGGAATGGCGCGACGTCGGGCTGGTTGAAGATCAGGCCCTTGCCCTTCAATTCCTCCATCACCGTGGCGTTGAGCTTTTCCGTGTCGGCGCGCTCCTTGACGGCGGCGGCATTGATGTTTTTGGCGACGACGGCGCGGACGTTGTCCGGCAGCTTTTCCCATGCCCGGCGATTGGCCAGGAACCAGAAGCCGTCCCACATATGATTGGTGAGCGAGCAATACTTCTGCACTTCATACAGCTTGGCGGTTGAGATCAGGGCGAGGGGGTTCTCCTGCCCCTCGACGATCTTGGTCTGCAGCGCGGAGTAGACCTCGCTGAAATTGATCGAGGCGGGCGAGGCGTCGAACGCCTTGAACATCGACGTCCACAGCGGCGACACTGGCACCCGGATCTTGAATCCCTTGAAGTCATCGGGGCCGTTGATCGGCTTGGTGGACGACGTTGTCTGGCGAAATCCGTTGTCCCAGATATTGTCCATGACTACGAGGTTGGCCTTGGCGATCTGGCCGCGCACATAGTTGCCGAGATCGCCGTCCATGGCTTTCCAAACCGTCGCATAGTCCGGGAACGCGAAGCCGATGCCATTGATCGAAGCGGCCGGCACCAGCGTCGACAGGATCAATCCCGACAGCGTGAAAAACTCAACGCCGCCAGAACGGATCTGGCTTAGCATATCGGTGTCGGACCCGAGCTGGTTGTTCGGGAAAATCTGCAGGTCGAAACGGCCGTTGGTTTCCGTCTTGATGGCCGCGGACATCTCCTTGGCGCGAACGTTCAACGGATGGGAGTCAGGCAGGTTGTTGGCAAATTTGTAGGTGAACTCGGCCTGCTGAGCCCGCGCCACCAACGGCGCGCCAAGGCTGCCCATGACACCTGCCGCCGCCGACGCCTTCAGCAAACTCCGACGTGATAAACGCATCTGATCGTCTCCCTGATCCTTGTTCTTGCAACTCTTGCAACGCCAATTTCTTGCGGGCGGCGCCGTGACCCGGACCGCGTTATTGGTCAGCATTCCACGATGGTCCGGTCAAGTATTTTTAGGGTCGAGGAACGCGGACGGCGCCATCGGCAAAGCACTTGACGGCGGCGACTGCGCCTCGGTGAGTTTTGTGGCAAGCTTAGGAAGAATGGTCCAACATATTGAAATTGAAAGCGGATTAATATTCCATAATATACCTTATGCGAATCAAGGATATCGGCGACAGCAGTTTCATTTCGCCGTCCCCGGTCGCTTGTTCGCATAAAGACCAAGGCTACTTCGGACCAAGCCTCCTTCGGACCAAGGCTCCTTCGACGAACATTCGTTGGAGTAATGCTCGTCCGACTTAGGATGGCCCGGCCGGCGCGGCTGATGTCGAGGGCCGTGATTGAAGAAACCGGCGCAGGTCGGCGTAACACTGTGCCAGCGCCGACCAGACTGTTGCCCATCCAAGCGGCCATAGCGGCGCGGTGATGAAGCCCCAATAGGAATTGTCGTTACGACCGACCAGCAGGAATCCAGCCGTGTATCCGACAACCGTAAGCAACAGCCGCGGATCGGTCGGCCTCGCCGTCAATCCGAGCAGCGCCAGCGGCATCAGGACCGCACCGAACAGCGACAAATGAAGGAGATAGAGATTCCACTGCGCGGTTCGCAGAACGAACGGCCAGCCGCCAAGCTGTAGCCAGCCTCCCGATAGACGATCGGCGGATGTCACCAGTTCGTTGACCTGCATGGCATGGGCAGCCAGCGCCAGAGCGAACACGCCGATGCCGATAAGCCAGGCGGCGGCTTCCTTGTATTGACGCTCCCAAAGCGCCAATAGCGCCATGACCACCAGATAAGGCGCTGCAAGCTCTCGGAACAATGCGGCGACGGTGCCGATGGATACCGCAAGAAGCCATGCACCGGGGCGGCGCAGCGCCATCGACAGCGCAATGAGCAGGCCGGCCCAGACCTCATGCAGCGACGAACCACCGGCCACGAACGCCGGCCCGACGCCGACGATCAATCCCATCAGCCAAACGATGTATCGCATGACGGATGGCTGCGCCCTGCCCAGCCGCCACGCCCAGGCGCCGATCACGACCAGCGCAAGGATTGCGACGCTCAGCCGGCGTATCGTGTCACTCGGCATCGCCGCCATCGCCCATGCCAGCGTCGGCAAACGGACCGCGACAAATGGACGAAGCGGATAGCCGCGATCCCGCAATTCATCGATTGCCGCCGGATAATAGGACTCACCGTGATGAACGCGATCGACGATCGTATCGTAAAGCAGGACGTCGTTGGATTTCCCGGACACATCGGGCGGCGACGGATCGACGTTCCTCGTCAGGCCGAAGACGATCAGGCCGACGACCAGCGCCAGCTTCGCCAACGCGGCCAATGCCCGAAGTGACACGCGGTGGCGAATGCACATTGCTCTCATGGGCTAATCCGATTGCCTCCCGGCGGGATGATCCGGCGGCCGCGACGCGCAAATCCAATCGCAAATCCCAACCATGAGAGCCCATCGGGTTCTGAGGGAATCAGAGTTGGGACTCTACATTATCAGTTCTAACGCGGGTTCTTTACGCGAACCGGGATCCACTTCGCTTGAGAACGCTATGGTCTGCGGTATCGCAATATCCGCTAACAAACCGTCGCTTTGGGAGCGCTGGTGCCAAATTTGATTGGGCTACCGTGCGCCCGGCGGCGGCAGCAGCGCGATATCGGGCGGCGTGCCGTAGGCTGATGGCACCTGCTGCCGTTCGGTCATCTCGGCAACCCGGGTTGTGGTGTCCCGCAGCACCGCCGGGAACGGCTGGCCGGGAGTCGCCAGCGTTTCAAGCAGCGCGCGTACGAAGGGACTATCAAGGCCATCTCCGTCGAGAGCGACCTGCCCCGGCTGGGTCGAATGAAACACGACATGGTTCGGTGCGGCGGGCTTCGCCGGAGCCAGGCCGGAATGCAATCGTTCGGGGACTTTGAGGCGTTGTTCAACATTGGAGGCGCGGGACTGTGCCGCCGCGCGGGCCTCGACGAAGGGATCGTCGCGGCAGGCATCGACGATCACAAGCGAGCCGCGTCGCGCTTTCGCAGCGGCGGCGCTGAGATCGGTCAGCGTCAGCGCGCCGTTCCGGATATCCCTGTCGCTTGCAGGAGCCGCATCGACCGGCACCAGATAATTGCTGCCGCTCAATTCTACGCCATGTCCGGCGTAGAATACCACGACGACGTCCACCTTCGCCGCCTCTTCGGCAATTGCTGCGGGAATGCTGCGCAGATCGGATGCATCGAGATCTTCGGCGATTTTGACGCTATCGAATCCCATCTCGGCAAGCGCATTGGCCATGACCGCCGCATCACGTGGAGGATTCGGCAGGCTGGCGAGTTTTGCATAGTTTCCCTGCCCGATAACAAACGCCGCGCGCTTGAGACCATCCGGCGAACCGACCCCCGTGAGCACTCCGACATCGAAGGCGTCGCGGAACGGCGCGCGCGCGCGACGCAGCGGTGGATTCATCAACTGCTTGAGGCGGAATGATGCCAGCATTCGCTCAAACAGTTTTGGCGTTGTCTCGGTCGCCGTCAGAATGCGCCTGTAGATCGCGGCCGCCTTGTCGCGATTGCCGCGTTGCTCCTCGAGACGTGCAAGGCCGAGCGCACCGTTCCAATTCGTCGGCGCCAATCGGGACGCTTCCTGGAAATGCTTTTCCGCGATGTCGGGATTCTTCAGCTTGTCGTTGGCGAGATGCCCGGCGTCGATCAATATCTGCGCCCTCGCCGCCGTTACGTCCGGTGTTGGTAAATCGCCATCTTGCTCCGCGGCGGCCAGCAGGTCCTCGTAAGCCGCCTTCAAATCACCCGCGCGCAATTCGACCTTCGATTTGTGGATCAGCGCAAGGCGGCGGAACGGCGGACCGAGTTTCGCCGCGGCGGCGAAATCCGTCCGCGCGCGCAGGAGGAAGCCGAGCCTGCGCAGCAATTCCCCGCGTGCTGACAGCGCCGTCCCCGCAGCGGATTCGATTTCAAGCGCCTTGTCGAGATCGGCCAGCGCGGCCGTTACGTTACCCGCACGCTCATGCTCGAGCGCACGTTGCACGAAAGGCGTCGCGTCCTTCGGCGAGACTTGCATCGCCCGGTCGATGTCGGCCTGCGCTTCGGCGTGGCGTCCCAATGTCTGATTGATCGTCACGCGCAGCGCCAGCGCCTCCGCCTTCAGCGGCCCGTCAAGACCGATCGCCGTCTCGATGTCCGCCAACGCCGGACCGAGTTGGGAAAGCTCCGGCGCGGCGTAACTGACCGACCCGTCCGGCTTGGTGACTTGCTCGACGCTCCCCTGGACCAACCGCAGGAACCGCACCAAGCCACGAAAGAATGCCGCCTTCTGCTGTTCCGCGCCCCCGACATTGCTCGCGAGAACGCGGCTGCACGCCGCCTCTGCCTCGATGAGAGCGGACTGCGGCAGCACGGCCGTTTTCACGCGGTCATTCGCACAGGTCTGAAAATCGGTGCTTGCACGTGCCGGGAGAATGTCGATTGCCGTGGTGGTCAAAAAGATGGCCGTGGCAGACAGCAAGAAGCGGCGAAGCATGCAAACTTTCTCAAGATGAAAAAACGCGCCGTCAAAAACGCTTAAATCTTCGAGCCTCATGACAGCCACCGACAAAAACAATGCTGGCTGTCACCTGATGTCCTCGTTTGCACCGGCGCTTGACCATAACTGCACGCTATCGCCGTCGGCGGATCGCGCGGCAGCCAACCCGGCCGCCTAGTGTCGCACAGTTTGGGACATCATCCCACAGGGGCACTTTGTCTCATTCAAATTGTGCCGTTGCACGTCCTTATAGCTTGTGAAAGCGAAAGGAGCGCGAGAGGCATGGACAAGAACAGCCAGCGGAGATCCCGAGCCTATTTCTGGGGCTGGGCGATAGCGGTGACCGGACTGTGCGGCGTTCTCGCCTGGAAGATGGTCGGCTAGATTCAGTAGATCGCCCAGACGCCGGGCGTCACCAGCTCGAGAAGATGGTTGTCCGGATCGCGGAAATAAATGCTGTGGCCACCGCGCGGCCAGGCGGTGCGGCCCTCGATGGCGACACCCTGCTCCGCCAGACGCGCTTCCCATTCAGGCAACTCATCGGACGCAACCGAGAACGCAACGTGCAACGGACCGTGTCCGTCGTGCGGCGGAATCGTGCCGCCCGGCAGATGTACCGTCTCCAGCGTGGCGCCGCGGTGAAATAACAACAGAACACTGCGGCCGCCGATATCGAAGGCGGCAAAGCGCGAGTCGCGATTGAGTACGGTCAGGCCCAGGATACCCTGATAGAACGCGCAGGCGCGCGCGAGATCATGACATAGAGTGCGGTCTCGATGACGCCGGCTAGTTTCGGCATCGAGACGCGACCTCACCACATGTTGAGCACGAGCCGGGCTTCGTCGCTCATGCGGTCCGGCGTCCACGGCGGTTCCCAGACGATGCTGATATTCACCAACCCGATGCCGGCGACACTCGCGACGGCATTTTCCACCATGGTCGGCAATTCGGCCGCCGCCGGACAGTTCGGCGTCGTCAGAGTCATCTCGACGTCAACCGATCGGTCGTCCTTGATATCGACCTTGTAGATCAGGCCAAGCTCATAGATGTCGGCCGGAATTTCCGGGTCGAATACGGTTTTCAACGCGGCGACGATTTCGATGCCGAGCCGTTCGGTTTCCTCCGGCGGCAACGCCGAAGTGGTCTGCACATTGCCGCCGGTCGCGGCTTCCGTCTTGACGTCGGTCTTGGCTTCAACAGTGTCGGTCATGAGAACAAATCCCGTGCCTTGAGCAGCGCTTCCGCCAGATGGTCGACTTCCTCGCGGGTATTATACATGCCGAACGATGCCCGGCATGTGGCCGTGACATGGAACCGCTCCAAAAGCGGCATCACGCAATGGGTGCCGGCGCGCACCGCCACGCCCGCCCGATCGATCACGGTTGCGACATCATGCGGATGTGCGCCCTTGAGTTCGAACGAAATCACGGGACCCTTGTCCCTGGCCGTGCCGATGATGCGGAGCGAATTGATTTCGCGCAAGCGATCCTGAGCGTAGGTCAACAAATCGTGCTCGTGCGCGGCGATGCGCGCCTTGCCGATCGAATTCATGTAGTCGATGGCGGCGCCAAGGCCGATCGCCTCGACGATCGCCGGCGTGCCGGCCTCGAACTTGTGCGGCGGGTCGCCGTAAGTGACGAAGTCGCGTCCGACGTCGCGGATCATCTCGCCGCCGCCGTTATAAGGCCGCATCGCCACGAGGTGCTCGTATTTGGCGTAGAGCACGCCGATCCCGGTCGGACCGTAAACCTTGTGGCCGGTAAAGACGTAGAAATCGCAATCGATGTCCTGCACGTCGATATCGAGATGCACCGCGCCCTGGCTGCCGTCCACCAGCACCGGAATGCCACGCGCATGCGCGATCCGCGTCACCTCTTTCACCGGCACCAGCGTGCCAAGCGCATTCGACATCTGGGTGATGGCGACCAGCTTGGTTTTCGAGGTCAGCAGCTTTTCGAACTCGTCGGTCAGGAAGTTGCCTTCATCATCAACGGGCGCCCATTTAATCACCGCGCCATAACGCTCGCGCAGGAAATGCCACGGCACGATATTGGAGTGATGCTCCATGATCGAGAGCACGATTTCGTCGCCGGCCTTGATGTTCGGCTCGCCCCAGGATGACGCGACAAGGTTGATCGCTTCGGTGGCATTGCGGGTGAAGACGATCTCCTCGCTGCGCCTGGCGTTAAGGAACGCGGCGGCCTTGCTGCGGCCCCCCTCGTAGGCCTCGGTCGCGGCATTAGCGAGATAATGCAGGCCGCGATGCACGTTCGCGTATTCGGTCTTGTAGGCTTGCGTCATGCGATCAAGAACGGCGTTCGGCTTCTGCGCCGACGCCGCGTTGTCGAGGTACACCAGCGGCTTGCCATAGACCTTAAGCGCGAGCGCGGGGAAATCCTCGCGAACGCGCGCGACGTCATAGGAACCGTTGGCGACTGCCGGATGCATGGTCATGCCCGTGTTGCCAGCCAGCGTTCGGCGGTGGCGACGGCTGCGTCACGCAAGCTTTCGTCGGCGATGGATTCCATTGCCTGACCGACGAACGCCTGAATCAGCAGCGCCTGCGCCTCTTTCTCGGGCAAGCCGCGCGCGCGTAGATAGAACAGCAGGCTTTCATCCAGCGCGCCCGTGGTGGCGCCGTGGCCGCACTGGACGTCGTCGGCGAAAATCTCAAGCTCGGGCTTGTTGTCGGCTTCGGCGTCGTCGGACAACAGCAGCGCTCGCGTCATCATCCGCGCATCGGTCTTCTGCGCATCGGGACGCACGATGATGCGGCCCTGAAACACCGAATGCGCCTGACCGTCGACGGCAGCTCGAAATACCTCGTTGCTGGTGCAATTCGGCACCGCATGATCGAGGAACAGCGTCGTGTCGGCATGTTGCTTGCCGTTGATGAGATTGACCCCGTTAACCTCCGCATGGCTGCCCTCGCCGCCGAACTTCACGAAGCTCTGGTAGCGGCTGACCGCGCCGCCGCTGGTCAGATTGAACGAATTGAAACGCGCCCTGGCGCCAAGCGTCACGACCGCGGTCGATATGTTGGCGGCATCGCGCGCATCCTCGACCAGCCGAACATGCTGCAGTTCCGCTCCATCGCCGATCCATAGTACGACGGAGTCGTGGGCCTGATAGGCCGCAGCGCCATCGGCGCCGACAAAGCTTTCCACCAGCGTCGCATGCGCTCCGTTCGCCACTTTCAGCAGCGACCGGGTGAACGCCGCCGCCCTGGATTGCGTGGCGATGTGGACGATGTGCAGCGGCTTCGTCAGCTTCACATTTTCGGCGACATCGATGACGACGCCATCGGTCGCCATCGCGGTGTTAAGCGAGATCATCGCATCGGATGCCGCGGTGGTGATAAGCAGGTCGGCGCGCGCGGCGGCGCTGTTATCTTCAAGCACCTCACGCAGTACCCGCACCGTCACACCGGCTTCGAGCGCCCGGTCGGATAGTTGCTGTGCGAACATGCCGTCGACCAGCACCAGCTTGTGCGCATCGTCGGCGCCGTGCGCGGTGACGGCCTTCGCCGCACGCGCCAGCGCGGCCTGATCGGGCGTCTCGGCGAGCGGCGCGACGTCGCGCAGCAGCACGCGCAGGTCGGTGTACTTCCATTCCTCGATGCGCCGATGTGGCAATCCGCGTTGCGTGAAATCGCTAAACGCGGCCTGTCGAACTTCGTTCACCGTGCCGGTCCCCGGCAAACGGCCGCGCACGGCCGCGAACATCTCGCTGCTCGCCCGCTCCGTGGTTGGCTTTACCAATGCAACGTTCATCATCAAACCCGTCAGGCCGCCTGCTCTTCGAACTGCGCGTAGCCGTTGGCCTCGAGCTCGAGCGCCAGTTCCTTGCCGCCGCTTTTCACCACGCGGCCAGCCGACATCACATGCACAACGTCAGGCACGATGTAGTTCAACAGCCGCTGGTAGTGCGTGATGACGATCATCGCGCGCCCCTGCGAGCGCAGCGCGTTGACGCCGTCGGCCGCGATCCGCAGCGCGTCGATATCAAGACCAGAATCCATTTCGTCGAGAATACAGACGCTCGGCTCGAACAGCGCCATCTGCAGCACTTCGTTGCGCTTCTTCTCGCCGCCGGAGAAGCCGACGTTGACGCCACGCCGCAACATCTCCTGCGGAATGTTCAGCGAGGCGGCGACCGCACGCACCTTCTTGAGAAAGTCCGGAGTCGACAGCTCAGCCTCGCCGCGCGCCTTGCGCTGCGCATTGAGCGCGGTCCGCAGGAACGTCATCGTCGCGACGCCGGGAATTTCGACCGGATACTGGAATGCAAGGAACACGCCCTTGGCGGCGCGCTGGTCCGGCGACATCGCCAGCAGATCCTCACCCTTGAACAGGATTTCGCCGCCGGTCACTTCGTAACCGGGCTTGCCGGCGATCACATGGGACAGCGTCGATTTCCCGGAGCCGTTCGGCCCCATGATGGCATGCACCTCGCCATCGTTGACGGTGAGCGACAGGCCGTGAAGAATTTCACGTTCCTCGACGCGAACCTGCAAATTCCTGACTTCGAGCAATGGCATTTTGGTTTTCCGTTCTTCATCGTCGTTCTCGGGAGCGCCGCGGGCGCATCGCAAAGAACGATTTCAATTCCGTGCATCCCGGAGCTGGCCGCGTTGCGGCCGCCTCTGGATGACGATGACTATCCGACCGAGCCTTCCAGCGAGATCGAGATCAATTTCTGCGCCTCGACCGCGAACTCCATCGGCAGGTGCTGCAACACGTCCTTGACGAACCCGTTGACGACAAGACCGACGGCCTCCTCTTGCGACAGGCCGCGCTGCACACAATAGAACAGCACATCCTCGGAGATCTTCGATGTCGTTGCTTCGTGTTCGAACAACGCCGACGAATTCTTGGTTTCGACATAGGGCACGGTATGGGCGCCGCACTTGTCGCCGATCAGCAATGAATCGCACGCGGTGAAATTGCGCGCGCCGGTCGCCTTGCGATGCGCCGACACCAAGCCGCGATAGGTGTTCTGCGAGAACCCGGCGGCAATGCCTTTGGAGATGATCCGGCTCTTGGTGTTCTTGCCGAGATGAATCATCTTGGTGCCGGAGTCGACCTGCTGGTAGCCGTTCGAAATCGCGATCGAGTAGAACTCGCCGCTCGAATTGTCGCCGCGCAGGATGCAGCTCGGATATTTCCAGGTGATCGCCGATCCGGTTTCAACCTGGGTCCACGAAATCTTCGAATTCCTGCCGCGGCAGTCGCCGCGCTTGGTGACGAAGTTGTAGACGCCGCCCTTGCCTTCGGAGTTGCCCGGATACCAGTTCTGGACCGTCGAATACTTGATCTCGGCGTCGTCCAGCGCGACCAGTTCGACCACCGCGGCATGCAGCTGGTTTTCATCCCGCTGCGGCGCCGTGCAGCCCTCGAGATAGCTGACGTAAGCCCCCTTGTCGGCAATGATCAGCGTCCGCTCGAACTGGCCGGTGTTGCGCTCGTTGATGCGGAAGTAGGTCGACAATTCCATCGGGCAGCGAACGCCCGGCGGCAGGTAGACGAACGAGCCGTCCGAGAACACCGCCGAGTTCAACGTCGCGAAGTAGTTGTCGGACGTCGGCACCACGGTGCCGAGATATTTCCTGACCAGATCCGGATGCTCGCGAATGGCCTGCGAGATCGGCATGAAGATCACGCCGGCCGCTTTCAATTCCTTCTGGAAGGTGGTCGCAACCGAGACCGAATCGAAAACCGCATCGACGGCGACACGTCGCTCGCCCTGCTGCGGCTGATCGCTATCGCTGCCGTCGGCTTTGCTGTCCTTGCGCACGACGCCAGCGAGGACTTCCTGCTCCCGCAACGGAATGCCGAGCTTCTCGTAGGTTCTGAGGATTTCAGGATCGACTTCGTCGAGCGACGCCAATTCCTTTTTCTGCTTCGGCGCGGAATAGTAATAGACGTCCTGATAATCGATCTTCGGATAGGAGACGCGCGCCCAGTTCGGCTCCTGCATCGTCAGCCAGCGGCGATAAGCCTCGAGCCGCCACTCCAGCATCCAGGCCGGTTCGTTCTTTTTTGCGGAAATGAAGCGGACGGTATCTTCCGACAGCCCTTTCGGGGCCTTGTCGGACTCGATGATCGTCTCGAACCCATAGCGATACTGATCGACGTCGATACGGCGGACCCGTTCGACCGTCTCTAATTCAGCCGGCATTCTAACCCTCCGCTCGCGGTTTCAAGGACCACGGTGGAATCAATCGATGTTCTGGCGAACTTTTATGTTGTTCCCGATGAAACCACGTCGCTTAGAATCGTTCAAGCACTGTTTCATCCTTCTTTTTACCTAAGCTTTTGGTCAGCTTTCGCCAAGCCCCCAGAGCCTGGTCAATATCACTTTCCGCAGTGGTCCAGCCGAGGCTGATCCGCACACCCCCACGCGCAATGTCGGGAGCCGCGTGCATTGCCTGCAATACATGCGAAGGTTGTACCTTGCCGGAAGAGCAGGCCGACCCGGACGAAACCGCGATGCCCTCGAGGTCGAAGCCGATCACGGCAGTTTCCGCGCGCAGCCCCGGAACAGTGAATAACGTCGTGTTCGGCAGCCGCGGCACATCCTCGGAGAAGATTATCACATTGTCGGCCGCAGCCTTCAATCCGGCTTCCAACCGCTGGCGAAGCCGCGCGCCGTGAGCCGCATCGCTCTCGAGGTCGTCCGCGCTTGCGCGAGCCGCCGCGCCAAAGCCGGCAATTCCCGGCAGGTTTTCGGTCCCGCCACGCCGCCCTTTTTCTTGTCCGCCACCGCGCAACTCCGACTCCAATCCCAGAACGCGGTCGGCGACGATCAGCGCCCCGACCCCCTTCGGGCCGCCTATCTTGTGCGCAGAAATAGATAGAAGATCGGCACCCATTTCACTGAAATTGATCGATAATTTCCCGACAGCGGCAACGGCATCGACGTGCAGGACCCCGCCCGCGGCGTGAACCATGTCGGCAACCGCCGCGATCGGTTGAATGGCGCCGGTCTCGTTATTGGCGAGCATGATCGAGACCAGCGCCACGGGTTTCCGGTCAAGAGCCTCGCGCAACCAGTCGAGATCGACAATGCCGGACGCGTTCACCGGCGCGCGCTCGATCTGGTCGCGGGCGAAGCGCCCTCCTGCCAGCACCGAGGCATGCTCGATCGCCGATACGATCAGGCGTCCCGTCGGAGGAGAGGCCTGGCGGCGCACGCCGGGCGTCAGCGCCAGCATGTTCGCTTCTGTCGCGCCGGAGGTGAAAACGACTTCGCCGGGATCGGCGCCGAGAGCCGCGGCGACCGCGCTTCGCGCGTTCTCCAGTATCCTGCGCGCCTGCCGGCCCTCGCCATGGACCGATGACGGATTGCCGATGATGTCCAGCGTCTCGATGATCGCCTGCCGCGCATCCAGGCGCAGCGGTGTGGTGGCGTTCCAATCGAGATAAACGCGCTCCTTCATGATCTGATCGATTCCTCAAATGCCGGCATTGGCAGCCGTCGTCGCCCGGTTATCGTCTACTCGCGGCGATCTTCGCTACTCTACGATAGACGGCAGCCAATATCATGGCGGATGTGAACGACGGGTCCTGTAAATCGGCCGACATCACTCAATATGCTTGCTTTTTGCCCCTAGCCTCATGCTAGAACCCCATTTCCCGTTCACCGGCGCCATGCGCACTGGCCGTTTGCGGCAAGGCTGGCTCCCATCGAGGCTCGCACCATCCGTCGCGCCGATTGGCGCTTCGCCGCATGAAGGCCGCGTAGAGCCGGTCGGTTTTCCAGGAATCACGAAGGAACACGGATGCCCGAAGTTATTTTCACCGGACCCGCCGGCCGTCTCGAAGGCCGCTATCACCCGGCGAAGCAGAAGAACGCCCCGATCGCGATGGTGCTGCATCCGCATCCGCAATTCCACGGCACGATGAATCACCAGATCATCTACCAATGCTATTACGCGTTCGTGCATCGCGGCTTTTCGGTGCTGCGCTTCAATTTTCGCGGTGTCGGACGAAGCCAGGGTTCGTTCGATCACGGCACCGGCGAATTGTCGGACGCAGCGTCGGCACTGGACTGGGCGCAGACCATCAACCCGGAAGCGCGGGCGTGCTGGGTCACCGGATTTTCGTTCGGGGCATGGATCGGCATGCAGCTCCTGATGCGCCGCCCGGAAGTCGAAGGTTTCATTTCCATCGCGCCACCGGCCAACCTGTACGACTTCTCGTTCCTGGCGCCCTGCCCGTCATCCGGACTGATCGTCCACGGCGAGAAGGATGCCGTGGTCCCGCCGAAGGATGTCAACACGCTGGTTGATAAGTTGAAGTCGCAAAAGGGCATCGTGATCGATCATCAGGTGATCCCCGGCGCCAACCACTTCTTCGACGGCAAGCTGGAGCCGCTGATGGAGTCGGTCACCAGCTATCTCGACATGCGGCTGGCCAACATCCGCTGATAGTCGCGCCGGAATTCGTTTGCCGCCTCGGCAAACGGCCTGAGAGCGTTTTCAAGCGAAGCGGATAGCGGTTGGCGTGAAGAAAACGCGTCAAATCAGAATCAAGGAGTCCCGGTTCTGATTCCATCAGAACCGAAAGGACTCTAGGGCTGCACCATGACGCCGCCGGTCATCGGCAACGGGACGCCGGTGGTCGCGGGATAACTCAGCGGCAGACCTTTCAGGCCGCGCGCCGCGAGATATCCGAACGCCTGCGCCTCGATTGCGTCGGACGACCAGCCGAGCCCGTCGCCGGTTTCGACGCTCGCCGGCTCGAGACGCTGGCGCAGCATTCGTAGCAGCGTCAGGTTGCGGGCACCGCCGCCGAGCACGATCCAGCTTTTCGGCAGCTTCGGCAACAACGGCGCGACCGCGGCGATGCTGGCGGCGGTGAACGCCGTCAGCGTCGCGGCGCCATCGGGCGGCGCCATTTCACCAAGCTTCAATGCCGCGAAATCATTGCGGTCGAGCGACTTCGGCGGCGGCTGAACGAAGAACGGATGCCGCAGGCTTTGCCGCAGCCACGCCTCGTCGACGCTGCCCTCCGCCGCGAGCCGGCCCTCGCAATCGAACGGCTTGCCCATGACCCGAAACATGAAGTCGTCGAGCAAGGCATTGCCTGGTCCGGTGTCGCAGGCAATCAGGGCTTCGGCACCGTCGATATAGGTGATGTTGGAAACGCCGCCGACATTGACCAGCACGATGGGGCCTTCACGTTCCAGCGATTGCGCCAGCGCCCGATGATAGACCGGCACCAGCGGCGCGCCCTGACCCCCGGCCGCCACATCGGCGGCTCGAAAATCATGCATCACCGGGATCCGGATTGCCCTGGCCAGCGTCGCGGCGTCGCCGATCTGCACGGTCAGCCGCTGTGCCGGCCGATGCAGTACGGTCTGGCCGTGAAAGCCGACGATGTCGATATCCTCGCGCGCGATCCGGTGCTGCGAGGTGAAGGCCGCGATCGCCTCGGCGTGGGCGGCGGTAACGGTCCGTTCCGCTTCCGCCAGAATGCCCGGCCGCGCATCGCGATCCGACAGGCCGGGCGCCTCGGCCAGGGCCCGCCGCAACACCGCGCGCTCGGCTTCGCTGTAGGGACGGTAGCCAGACGGCCCGAACGAGGCGATCCGCTTGCCGTCGGTCTCGATCAGGGCCACGTCAACCCCGTCGAGCGAGGTGCCGCTCATCATGCCGATCGCCTGTAACATCATTGCAATGCCACTTTCAAAGACGCCGGGCCGGAGGTCCAACTTGTGCCGGACCGCCGCATCTTATAATGCCACATCATCCATCGCCCCGGCAGCCTGCCGGCACTCTCCCGGCGGATTTTGCGCCTGGCAGAGTCAAATAAGACTGACCTGAGTTCCATACCCGATGACGGCATTTAAATCTGATTTTCTCAATGTGCTCCAGCAGCGCGGCTTCATTCATCAGGTCTCCGATCCGGAAAGCCTGGATGCCCTCGCCGCCAAGGGCGAGATCGTCGCCTATGTGGGGTACGATTGCACGGCCGCCTCGTTGCATGTCGGCCACCTGCTCTCGATCATGATGCTGCACTGGTTGCAGCATACCGGCAACAAGCCGATCGCCCTGATGGGTGGCGGCACGACGCGGGTCGGCGATCCTTCCGGCCGCGACGAGACCCGCAAGCTTCTCACCTATGAGCAGATCGACGCGAACAAGGAGTCGATCAAAGGGACCTTCGCCAAGTTCATCCAGTTCGGCAACGGCAAGACCGACGCCGTGATGGCCGACAATGCCGAATGGCTGGCCAGGCTGAACTACATCGAAATGTTGCGCGAAGTCGGCCGTCACTTCTCGATCAACCGCATGCTGACGATGGATTCGGTGCGCATGCGGCTGGAGCGCGAGCAGGAGCTGTCATTCATCGAGTTCAACTACATGATCCTGCAGTCCTACGATTTCGTCGAACTGGCGAAACGTTACGGCTGTAACCTGCAGATGGGCGGCTCCGACCAATGGGGCAACATCGTCAACGGCATCGATCTCGGCCGCCGCATGGGCACGCATCAATTGCATGCGCTGACCTGCCCGCTGCTCACCACGTCGTCGGGTGCCAAGATGGGCAAGACCGCTGCCGGCGCGGTGTGGCTCAACGCCGATCTGCTCAGCCCGTACGATTACTGGCAATACTGGCGCAACACCGAGGACGCCGACGTCGAACGCTTCCTGCGCCTGTTCACGCTACTCCCGCTCGATGAAGTGGCGCGGCTCGCAGCGCTGCAAGGTCAGGAAATCAACGAAGCCAAGAAGGTGCTCGCGACCGAAGCGACGGCATTGATCCATGGCCGCGCACAAGCGGACGCCGCCTCGGAGACCGCGCGCAAGACGTTCGAGGAAGGCAGCACCGCCGGCGACCTGCCCACGGTGCAGATCGCGCGGCCCGAGCTGGACGCCGGGATCGGCGTATTGGCGGCATTCGCCCGTGCGGGACTGGTTGCCTCGAACGGCGAAGCGCGCCGCCAGATCAAGGGCGGCGGCCTGCGCGTCAACGATGCAACGGTAACCGACGAGAAGCAGACGCTGACAACGGCCGATCTGACGCCGGATGGCGCCATCAAGCTGTCGATGGGCAAAAAGCGCCACGTCCTGCTGAAGATTGCATAGGCCTATTCGCAGAACGGCATTGTCCTTGACGTGCGAAATGCGCTCCATGGTCAGCCATGGCCGCTGAATCATCTTTTGCCCATGTTGACATCGCCCCTCTCGGCCGGACACGCTCGGCATGGGCCGTTGTCGGCATGTGCTTCTCGCTCGCGCTGCTCGGACGCGGGATCGGCGAGTCCTTTACGGTCTTTCTGCTGCCGATTTCCACGACCTTCGGTTGGGCGCGCGCCGATGTCATTTCGATCTACGCGCTGGCTTCGCTGTCGATGGGGCTTTCCTCGCCATTCGTCGGCCGCCTGTTCGATTTTTCCGGGCCGCGCGTGGTCTTTGGTCTCGGCATGTTGCTGCTCGGCGCCGGCGTTTCGCTGGCGGCATTCGCCGATACCTTGTGGCAGTTGCAGATCTGCATGGGATTCGCCACCGGGCTGGGCATCGCCTGCCTCGGCAATATTCCCAGTTCGCTGCTGCTTGGCCGCTGGTTCGGCAACCGGTTGCCCACGGCGATGGCCGTTGTCTATTCGGCAACCGGCGTGGGCATTCTGACGCTGGTGCCGCTATCGCAGGTGCTGATCGATCGTTTCGGCTGGCGCAACAGCTATCACCTGCTGGGCGGCATCGTGCTGGCGTTGCTGATACCGCTGATCCTGCTGCCGTGGCGACGCATCGCACTCGATCCCGGCCCGGCGTCGCGCATGCCGGCTCCCGCCAAGGTCGCGGAAATTGCGACGACAACGCTGAATGACATCGAGTGGACCTTGCTGGCGGCCATGCGCCATCACGCCTTCTGGGCGCTGTTCAGCACGTTCTTCTTCACCGCGATCGGCGTCTACACCATCGGAGCGCAAGTTGTCGCCTATCTGATCGAGGCCGGATTTCCGCCGCTGCAAGCCGCGACGGCGTGGGGCTTCAGCGGCGTCGTGCTGGTGATCGGCATGCTGACGGTGAGCTGGCTCGATACCCTGATCGGCCGTCGCCGTGCGATCCTGTTCAGTTACGGCCTGACAACCATTGGCATCGTCTGCCTTTGGCTGCTCAATCGCTACCCGAACCTGTGGCTGCTCGGCGGCTTCCTGATATGCTTCGGCAGCACCATCGGATCGCGCGGACCGCTGATCACCGCCGCCGCCATCAACATATTCCACGGCAAGCGCGTCGGGACGATCTTCGGCACGATTTCGATCGGCAGCGGCGTCGGTTCGGCGCTGGGTGCGCAGGTCGGCGGCTATATCCATGACTGGAGCCACAGCTACGACCTGGTGATTGCCTTCGCGTTGGTCAACGTATTGCTCGGCATGATCCCGTTCCTCACGGTCCGGGCGCTGCGCGAATAGATGGAATGTCACGCTGACCGGGGCTTGTCGGAAACCCGGCGCTAATTGTTGGGCTGCGGCAGTTCTCCGGGAGGGCTATTCTGACGCCCGGTGCCGAACTCGAAGATCTTGCGCAACACACCCGGCGCCATCGCTGAAATCGGATTGACGCGAAGCACCGGCGCGCCCGGCGTTCCCACGACCTCGTAGGTGACGCCGATCAAGCCTTCATTGCTGCCGCCGCCGAGGAACAGGCCAACGATCGGAATTTGCCCGAACATGTTGTTGAGGCCATATAACGGGACGAATGTCCCGCTCATGCGGACCTTGTTGGCGGTGTAGTCGATGTCGCCTTCGATGGTGCCGCCGATGATCGGACCTTTGACAACGCCGTCCCGAATGGTCAGCCGGCCGCTCTTGCGTGTGAATTCCGCGCGCAGCCGCGAGAACGCGATTCCGGATTTCGATCCGTTGGGGCCTCCGGCCGCAACCCGGTCAAGCGCGGTCTCTCCCTTGACCGAGAAGTCGCGAATGTTGATCAGGCCTTCCTTGGCGGTCGGCTCGGGCGTGGGCGGCTCGATCGCCAGTTCGAGTTGACCGCCGACAAGCTTCGCATAGGTGTCCGTGAAGCGGAAAAATGCACCGGCGTCCTTGGTCTCGAAATACATCACCTCATGACCTTGCGCGCGACCGCGAATTTCGCCAGTCAGAGGCGTATCGCGTCCCAGCTTGCCGCCGAGCGTGAAGCTGCGAATGCTGCCGTTCTTGCGCGACAACTTGAGGTCCACACTGCGCACGGCCTCACCATAATAACCGGCGACAGCCCCGATCTTGAGATCGAGATCGAAGTCCATGCTTTTCGATTTGCCCCTGGCCTCCGTTTCCTTGCCCGACATCGTCGATTTGATGAAGCCGCGGCCATCGAAGACATCGCCGCGCATCACAACCTTGATCGTTCCGTCGGTGGCGCGGTCGGCTCGCAATGAAGCCTTGTCGCCTTCGGATGGCGCATAGGTCGGGAAGCTGGCGTTGAGGAGATCGCCGTTCTGATCGACCTCGAGGCTTCCTTTGATGGAGACGCCACCGCCGTCGATCACGATATCTTCGAGACGGGTCGATTGAGCCTTCTGGATAATGTTGAAGGTGGCATGTCCGGCCTTGCCGGGCAACTTGGTCCAGCCGGGCAGAACATTATCGAGCTTGAGCGCGGTCAGGTCGGCATCGATACCGATGCGGCTGTCGCGTTCCGAACTGCCGATCTTGCCGACCAGCTTCACCGGCACGGCGCCCGTCACAGTCGAACCGAGATCGAAGCCGAGTTTGGCGCGGCTGGCATCGTCCAGCGTCGCCTGCAATTTGATATCGGCATCGCCCGTGGTCGGCTTGCGATAGTCAAGCGACGCCGGCTGGCCGTTGATGCGCACGTCGCCCTTCACCTGATAGCCCTGGTTGTTGGCGACAATCTTCATCGTCGTAGCTTCAAGCTTCTGATTCATCACCAGACGATCGGCGGAGAACCCGCTGACATCGGCGGTGATGGCATAACTGGTATCGGCCTTGGTGAGTTCGCGCTTGATCGGCAATCCGAGCGCGACCTGGGCCGACACCGTTCCCTTGCTCGAATTGGGGTCGATCGGCGTATTGTTGAATTCGCTCAGGCGATCTGAGGCGAGGATTTCCGCGGCCGCCGCCACCGGACCGTCGAGCTTGAATTTGACCCGCGCCGGTGCGGGCTTCGGCGCCATGTCGGGCACCTCGAATACGACGTCGGAGATATTCAGCTTGCGACCCGCCGGAGTGTCCGCGACACCTTGCGCGATGGTGACGGTCGCGGTCCGCCCGGTCACACGCGCCCGCAGATCGGCATCGCGGATCGAGGGCATCTCGTCCACCGGATGCAGCGTGACGTTGTTGGCGATAATGTTGACCGACAGACCGTCCTCGGGAATAGGCGGACCGGCGCGCGATAGATTGAACAGAGGTGAATTCACGCCGATATCGATGCGCTGCAGATGCCCGGTGGAAATCCGCTCGGTGACCCATTCGCGTACTTCCGGCACGATGATGATCGGCCACATCCGTTTCAGAGCCGTTGCCGACATCGGTGTTCCGGCGAAGCCCAAAGTCAGGCGCGGCTCACCGGAATAGTCGAGACTGCCAGTCCCGGCGACGCCGACCTCGCCGTTGCTGATGTTGGCCTGCGTCAGAAGGATCTTGCGGTGCGTGGTGTCGAACCGCATGCCGATGGCGATGCGATTGAAAATCAGCGGCGGCTCGTTGTTGACACCGGCCAGCACGATGGTGCCGCCGCTAAAGCCGAGTTGCCAATCCGACACGACATCGTTCGGCGGCTCCAGATGGGCCAGCAACGTGATGCGATTGGCGCCGGACACGATCTTGAACGGCGCCAGCAAGACCCGGCGCGCGGCATCCCATTCGACCGTGGCTTCGATCTGATCGACGGCCATTGGATAGTCCGGCGTATCATGATCGACGATGGTGCCTTTGCCGGCTTCGATCTTGCCGCGGAAGAAAGTCGGCAGGCCGTCGCGGCCCAACTCACCCCTCAACTCGCCCGTCAGCGGCAGATCGGAACTGTAGTTGAGATCCTTCGCGCGCAATGCAAGCAGGACGTTCTGGGTCGGCAGCTTGTTGGCGCGAATGTCGACGGATCGCACGCCGTCTTTGGGTGCGCCGACCTGCACGCGAAGCGACCACGCATGCTCTCCCTCCTCGCCCACGCTCAGAGCGACGCCACCAGCGCTCGGCCGCCGCAGGCTGAGGCTGATATTCTCAAAATTCCAGCGGCTGCCACGCTGCTCGTCGTCCACAAGCAACCGGCCGTTCTTCAAGCCGATCTCGTTCAGATTCTGACCGTCGAGACCGGTCAGGCTCAGGCTGTCGAGCCACTCCAGACCGGCAAGCACGTCATTGGTGGTATCCGGCGCTGCCGAAGCGTTGGACGACGGCGGCGCGACCGACGATCCCGGCGATGATGGAGCAGCCGGCGACGTCGGGGTATTTTGGCCGACCCCCGGTTTGCCTGTCGCGACACCTGTCGCGATCGGGCGAGCATTGTCGCCGGTCGAAACAGTGACCTGACCGTCCGGCGTGATGCGTACGGCAAGGATCGCATCGACCAGGTTGAGGCTTTCAGCGCGCAATCGTCCCATCAGCAGCGCCGAGCCGGATAAACGAACCTCTGCTTTCGGTGCGCTGGCAACGATCACGTGATCGCGGTCGCGCACGACGATGTCGCGTATCCGCACCGCAATCCGGATTCGCCCGGCGCGCTCGATCTGCGTGCCGCCGATCTCGACGGTGTTGCCCTGCCCGATATTATCTTCGATCGCCGCAACCAGCCACGGCGTCGCCATGTCGAGATTGATCGGCCCGGCCCCGAGACGCCACCACAGGCCGCCGAAGGCCGCAGTGAGAATCGCAATCAGGACCGCGCTGATAACGACAAGACGCCGCAGCCATCGCTCGTGCCCCAGCCATCGGAGCAGCGTTGCAAAACGACCGCCGTCGAAGCCGGACCCTGAACGCGCCAGCAAGCGGCGGGCGCGGTGCCGCGTCGCCTCCTCATGACGGTGATCGGACTGCAGATCATCCCATTGCGACAGTTGATCGTCGGCACGCGAGTTCAGCACCGGGGGCGTTTTCTTTCTTGCCATTGCCTCTCGGTGTTGGTGCTGAAGATGAGCTTGCTCGCCGAGGGGCGTTCGCGCGGCGCTGCGTGACGAACGCTGATGCGGCGGCATCGCTGCCAATCCCTGTTGAACCTGTTAGACTAACTTCATGCAGGCATGAAGCGCACGACGGTGGCGCCGAATCCCCTATAACCATATCGCGGCGCTGGTCGGTTTGCCCAGCACAAGCTCGGCCCGGGCGATTTCGCCACCTCTGTCACTGCCCGATTATTGACCTGCCGAAAGCGACGAAAGGAAGGCGTATGTCCAAGAAAACGCGGAAGAATACTGTTAAGAACGCCTCTAAGGCACGGACCGGATACGCCTCCCGCGCCGGCGCTCAAAAAGCCAAGGCTTCATCGACCCGGAAGACCGCAGCAAAATCCGTCGGTAAAAAAGCCGCAAAATCCAGCGCGCCAGCCCGCAAAACCGCGACGAAACCGGGCCGCAAGACGGCCGCCAAAACGCCGGCGAAGACAACAGCCGCGAAGAAGGCCCCCGCAAAGAAGAAAACAGCCGCGACCGGCTCCTCCACCAGGACCCCGCTCAAGTCTTCGATCAAATCTCCCCCGGCAGCCAAGCCCTCTTCCGTCAGGACTGCTCCCGTCGAGGCAGCTGCGCCGATGCCAACGCCGACAGCGGCCGTCGCACGGCCGGTCGCCAGCCGCAACACGGCACCGGCGATTCGTCCGGCCGCCGGGATGTCCTCTGATTCCGGGATGTCCTCTGATTCATCGCCGCCTCCTGCGCCGGAAAACAAATCGACGAGGATGTCGTCATCGGTCACGCATGGCGGTCCTTCATCTGCCGCGCACGGCATGACGATCGGGGCAAAAGCGCCCGCCTTCACCCTGCCGCGAGACGGCGGTGGATCCGTTTCGCTGAGTGCCTATGCCGGACGCAAGCTCGTGATCTTCTTTTATCCGCGCGCCAGCACGCCCGGCTGCACCAAGGAGGCGATGGATTTCTCACGCCTCGCGGATGAATTCGCAGCTTTGGGAACTGCCGTTCTCGGCGTATCGGCCGACCCGGTGCGCGCGCAGGAAATCTTCCGCGACAAGCACGACCTCACGGTTCCGCTCCTCTCCAATGAAACGCACGACATGCTCGAGGCGTTCGGCGCCTGGGGAGAAAAGTCGTTATACGGAAGGACATTCCACGGCGTTCTTCGCACGACGGTTCTGGTCGGTGACGACGGCAGGGTCGTCAATATCTGGCGCAACGTCAAAGTCGATGGACATGCCGATGCGGTGCTGGAATACGTCCGAAATCTGTAAATCTTGAGTTGTATTTTCCGAAAATTAACTATGAGCGGGTCAAATCGACATCAGTAGCGATGAGCCTGACCGGAGACTTTGCCGGCGGTCCGGGAGTGCTGATGTCACATCTTTCGAGTCAAGTTTCCGGATATCCGCAGCACCACTCACAGCGTCATGGCCACAGTCCGCAGCGTCGGCCGCACACCACCGCCACAACCGCTCAGGCTCAACGGCCCCATGGCGGCTACGTCCTCGCCCATGCCGGCAAACAAGTGCGGATCGGGCCGGTCGTGTTCTGGATCGCGGTTGGGACCGTGACTTTACTCGGTGCATGGTCAGCGGCGACCGCGACTTATTTTACGTTTCGTGACGACGTCCTGACGCGATTGTTGGCGCGACAGGCGGAGATGCAATACTCCTACGAGGATCGTATTGCCGAGCTGCGCGCGCGCATCGATCGCACCACCAGCCGCCAATTGCTCGATCAGGAACAGTTCGAGCAGAAGCTCGATCAGATCATCCAGCGGCAGGCCGCGCTGGATTCGCGCACCTCCGCTCTGGCGACGCTGCCCGAGACGTCCGTCACCGGATCGATCAAGGCAGCGCCCCGCAGCCTGAGCGAAAAGCTGTTCGGCTCCTCGAAGCCCTCGCCGCTCGACAATGGGACCAAGACGCCGGGCCGTCAGTCGCGCCTCGATCCGCGCGCAACATCCAATTCCGAGCCGATCAAATATGCCCGGGGGTCCAACGTCAACGATACGGTCGCCAAGCTGGAAGCTTCGCTCGACCAGATCGAGAACCGTCAAATGTCCATGCTCAAATCGGCGGAAGATACGTTCGACAGCCGGGTTCGTCGCATGAAGGGACTGGTGGCCGACCTCGGACTGAATGCCGCCCATCTCGAAGCCAGCGCACCGCGCCGTGGCATCGGCGGTCCCTACGTTCCGGTGAAGCTCAATCCGAACGCGGGAGCGTTCGAACAGCAACTCTATCACGTCAATATCACCCGGGCGCAGGCCGATCGCCTGAATTACGCGCTTGCGCAAGTTCCGTATCGCACCCCCGTCGTGGGCGAGATCGAGCTGTCCTCCGGCTTCGGTGTCCGGACCGATCCGTTCCTCGGCCGTCCGGCGATGCACACCGGCCTCGATTTTCGTGCTTCCACAGGCGATCCCGTGCGCGCCACCGCCAATGGCCGGGTCGTTTCCGCAGGCTGGGCGGGTGGCTATGGCCGCATGGTTGAAATCGATCACGGCAACGGCCTGTCGACGCGCTACGGGCATATGTCGAAGATCGATGTTCGTGTCGGCGAGCAGATCAAGATCGGGCAGATTCTCGGCGAAGTCGGTTCTACCGGTCGTTCCACGGGACCGCACCTGCATTACGAAACCCGAATCGACGGTGAAGCAGTGGATCCGCAGCGGTTCCTGCGAGCCGGTGCACGCTACGCCGCAAGCTGATATCTCCCGCACATTACGTCACGCTGCCATTCGATTATCGGGGTTTTGTCGAGATCGGGGGCGGCCTGCGATGGCAACCTTGTCGCAACGGACCGTGTCATGTTTGATGCGGCCGCCAATTGTCGTCCGGAGAATTCCCCATTGAACGCGCCGCCCCATCGCATTGGACCGACTTATCCGCGGCTCGCCAAGGCTGTTTTCGAAATCACCCGGTCGATCAGTGGTCGGTTGATGACGAAGGCCGGCTTCCATCGGATCGACAGCGATTTTGCGCGCGCCACGCTGGCCTCGATCAGGCGGCGGCTGAACGATGGCGAAACGATTTATATCGCCGGCCTGACGCCATCCGGAACCCACAATACCGGCGTTGCCCTGATTGAAGTGACCATGGCGCATGGGCCACGCCTCATTCTCAACAACGAGGAAGAACGCTTTTCCGGCAACAAGCACACGACGGAATTTCCACATCGCTCGCTCGATGCGATGGCCGCCACGTTGCGCGGCATCGGCCGCGACGTCGGCGATATCGCGGCCTTTGTGACAACGTGGGACTACCCGACGCTGTTCGGCACCATGCTGCGCACGGCCGTGGAGGAAGCTCCCGGAAGCCTGAAGCTGCTGGCGCTTTCCAATGCCGTTGGCGTCGATCGCCGCCGTCTCGATCAAATGCGCCGCACGCCGCGGATTCTCGCCAGGCAGTTCAAGCTCACAAAACCTGTGCCGCTGATCTGCATGCCCCATCACCTCAATCACGCCTGGTTTCCATTCGCCGCTTCGCCGTTTCCGGAGAGCGACGAGCCGATTGCGATCGGCGTGTTCGACGGCACCGGAGACCGTGGCTCCATTTCGACGTTCGTCGTCGCCAACGGCGAGATGCGCGAATTAAGCTGCAATGAAAGCGTGTTCGATTCGCTGGGCGCGTTTTACAGCGTGATCTCGTCAACCCAGGGCGGCTGGACCTGGCTGTCGAGCGAAGGTCGCTACATGGGCGCCGCCGCCTGGGGCGACATGAACCGTGCCACCAACCGCTACTATGCGCGACTGAAGGACGTGCTGGATTTCGGCGCCAATGGTGAAATTCGGTTGAACCGCGCGCTGGCCAACTGGTATCGCGACCCGTTCGATGACCCTTACAAGCCGCCGCTGACTGAAATCCTCGGGCCAGCCCTGCGTTCGGATCAATTGTGGAATCCCGATGCGGTGTTGCGCGTCGAGGACATCCGGCATCGGCCCGACACCCAGGATCGGCTCGACAAGGCCGCCGCAACGCAGATGGTGCTCGAAGACGCCATGATCCATGCGGTCGATCATCTGCTTCGCACGACGGGCGCCAACAGACTGATCCTGTCCGGTGGCGTCGCGCTGAATGCGCTCGCCAACATGCGGTTGCTCGATCATTTCGATGAGGCCTGGTTCGAACGGGTGCAGAATCGCCGGACGCGCTTGCATCTCTGGGTGCCGCCGACGCCGAGCGATCCCGGCGTTCCGATCGGTGCGGCGTGGATGCTGGCACACCTCGCGGGCGCGCCGAGGGGCGCGGCCGTGACGCATGCATTTTACTGCGGTACGCCGCCTTCGCGACAGGACATCGCCAGCGCTCTTGCCGAGCCTGACGTTCAATCGCAGTTGATCGGCGATATCTCGACTACGTCCGGACGCGACGCGATCGCCGACCTGATGGCGTATTGCGTTGCTGACGGCGGCATCGTCGCGCTGTATCAGGGGGCGGCCGAGACCGGGCCGCGCGCGCTAGGGCATCGCTCGATCCTCGCCAATCCATGCGACGCGATGACGCGCGAACGGCTCAACGAACGCGTCAAATATCGTGAGGCCATCCGCCCGCTGGCGCCGATGGCGACGCTGGAGGCAGCCCGGCAGTTCTTCGAATTGCAGGAAGGCGCGGCCGATGGCGACTTCAACGCCTACAACTACATGGTGCTGACGGCGCGTTCGAAGCCCGCGGCGCGCGAGGCCATTCCAGCGGTGATCCATGCCGATGGCACCGGGCGCATCCAGATCGTGCGGCAGGACGACGATCCCCTCACCTATGCTTATCTGAAAGCACTCGGACGGCGCATCGGCGTGGAAGTGTCCGTGAACACCTCGTTCAATGTCGCGGGGCCGATCGCGCAAACTCCGGAACAGGCGGTTGAGACCTTGCGGCGTTCGAAAGGACTGGACGCGGTGTTCATGGTTGCCGCCGATGGGGCCGTGTATGCCGTGTGGCATGGCGGCGAGCGCGACAGCGGCCGGCTTACCGGCTGGCTCGCCGCGTGGAAAACAACGCCGGCAAACCGCCATCCGTGACCGGCAGCGTCATCGCCGTCACGGTTTTCCGACGACCTCGATCAAGCGCCCTTCGTCGTCATCGGGGGCCGACGCGGCCGCGCGTGCATAAACATTCAACGTGGCCCGTGCTACCGCGAGATCGAGTTGCAGCGCATCCGCAAGTGCCAGCGCGTAGCTCGCATCCTTGTGGCGGAGCGCGGCGGTAAACGAGGCGCCGGCGAAATCGCGCGCCACCATCCGTTTCGAATGCCGCACCACTTGCGGGCTTGCGACCGCACCGGAGGCAAGCGCCTGCTGCACCAGTTGCATGTCGAGGCCGGCCTGTTCGGCGATGCGCAGTCCCTCGGCTAGACCAGCGATCTGCATGGCGCCCATCAGGTTGTTGATGAGCTTGAACACGGTGCCCGCGCCGACTGCGCCGAAGTGGCGGATGGTATTGCCGATCGGCGCGAGATAGGGCCGCGCGCGCTCGAGATCGGCGGCCTCACCGCCAACCAACAATGTCAGTTCGCCACGCGCCGCGGCGTCGGGCAGGCCCGTCACCGGACAATCGAGGTAGGTCAATCCTCGCGCGCGCAAGTCCTGCGCCAGATCGAGCGCATGCCGGTAGGAAACCGTCGAGCACTCGATGGCCAGCGCGCCCGGACGTGCCGTTTCGATGACACCGTCCTTGCCGGTCCAGACAGCGCGCGAAGCGGAATCGTCGGCAACCATGGTAACGATGGCGTCGGCGTCGCGTGCGGCGTCCGCCGGTGAAACGGCCCAGCGCGCACCCCGCGCGATCAGATCGTCGGCCTTGGCACGATTGCGATTCCATACCGCGACGCTAAAGCCGCTATCGAGATAGCGTCCGGCCATGCCGTGCCCCATGCGCCCAAGCCCGATGAAAGCAACGCGCGTCATGGCCGGTTCCTTTTTATACTAGTCCACGTCCTCGACCGCGCCCGGCGACGTGCCGAAAGCGCGTTGCGCCAGCGTCGCCGCCATGAATTCATCGAGATCGCCATCGAGAACGCCGGACGTATCCGACGTCTGCACGCCGGTGCGCAGATCCTTCACCATCTGATAGGGCTGCAACACGTAGGAACGAATCTGGTGGCCCCAGCCGATGTCGGTCTTGGCGGCCTGATCGGCGGCCGCCTGCTCTTCGCGTTTCTTCAATTCGATTTCATAAAGCCGAGCGCGCAACATGTCCCACGCCTGGGCGCGGTTCTTGTGTTGCGAGCGTCCGGCCTGACACACGACCGCAACGCCGGTCGGAATATGGGTTAGCCGCACTGCGGACTCGGTCTTGTTGACGTGCTGGCCACCAGCACCGCCCGAACGCATCGTATCGACGCGAACGTCGGATTCGTTGATGTCGATCTTGATCGTGTTATCGACAACCGGAAAAATGGCGACGCTGGAGAACGACGTATGTCGGCGCGCGTTGGAATCGAACGGCGAGATGCGCACCAGCCGATGCACGCCCGCCTCGGTCTTCAGCCAGCCATAGGCATTATGGCCGCTGATCTGAATCGTCGCGGATTTGATGCCGGCTTCTTCGCCCTGTGTTTCCTCGAGGTACTCGATCTTGAAGCCGTGTTTTTCTGCCCAGCGCGTATACATGCGCAGCAGCATCGAAGCCCAGTCCTGGCTTTCGGTGCCGCCGGCGCCGGCATGAATCTCCAGATAGGAGTCGAAGCGATCGGCTTCCCCGGACAGCAACGCCTCGAGTTCTCGCCGCGCGACTTCCTTCTTGAGTTGCACCAACGCGGTCTCGGCCTCGGCCACGATGCCTTCATCGTTCTCGGCTTCGCCGAGCTCGATCATCTCGATATTATCGTTCAGCTCGCGTTCGACCGTGCCGATGCCGGTTAGCGAATCCTCCAGCGAGGTTCGCTCCTGCATCAGCTTCTGCGCCTTTTGTGGATCGTTCCAGAGGTCGGGGTCTTCGGCGAGCTTGTTCAGCTCCGCCAGTCGTGCCGTCGATGCATCGACGTCAAAGATGCCTCCTCAGCAGCCCGACCGACTGCTTGATCTCTTCGACAAGTCTCTCGATTTCAGCGCGCATGATGCGTCCGTCTTCCAACCAGGGTTTGCGGATGGGTCTGGGCGGGGATGTAGCGGCGAAAGCCGCCAAGCGCAATCAGTAAAGCCCGCCGGTGCCGGGCCGGATGATGGCGCGATCGGCATCGGGAGAGACACCGACCGGGTGCCCATCGGCATCGGCGACGCCAATCACGGAATAGTTGTCCGGCGGCGCGGTGCCCGGCTTGAACGCTTCGAGAATGGTGCGGCCGCTGTCGCCCGGTCCGGCGCGCATGCCGGTCTTCGAATCGACGCGGATCAATTTGATGCCGGCCGGCACCTTGAACGGAATGGCAGGTTTGTCGGCCAGCGCCAGCTTGAGAAAATCCCTCGCAATGGGAGCGGCGAGATGGCCCCCGGTTGCACCGCGCCCGAGATTGCGCGGCTTGTCGTAGCCGATGTAAACGCCAACCACGAGGTCCGGCGAGAAGCCGACGAACCACGCGTCCTTTTCGTCGTTGGTGGTGCCGGTCTTGCCCGCAATCGGCTTGCCGAATCCGGTGAATGCCGGCTGGGCGGTGCCATGCAGCACGACGCCTTCCATCATCGACGTGATCTGATAGGCCGTCATCGGATCGAGCACCTGCTCGCGCCGGTCGACCAGTTGCGGCTCGGGCTGGTTTTTCCAGCCGCCGGGAGCATCGCAGCCGCGGCACTCGCGTTGATCGTGCTTGAAGATGGTGTGGCCGTAACGATCCTGAATGCGATCGATCAAGGTCGCCTTGATGCGGCGGCCGCCGTTGGCGAACATCGAATAGGCGGTGACCATCCGCATCACCGTGGTTTCGCCGGCGCCCAGCGCATATGACAGATAGTTCGGCAATTCGTCATAGACACCGAAGCGCTTGGCGTATTCGCCGATCAACGGCATGCCGATATCCTGCGCCAGTCGCACCGTCACGGTGTTGAGCGATTTTTGCAGCGCGTTGCGCAGCGTCTGCGGGCCATAATATTTTCCGGTCGAATAGTTCTCCGGACGCCAGACGCCGGCGCCCTGCCCCTGATCGATCTCGATCGGCGCATCGACCACGACCGTCGACGGCGTATAGCCATTGTCGAGCGCCGACGAATACACGATCGGCTTGAACGACGAGCCCGGCTGTCGATAGGCCTGCGACGCGCGATTGAACTGGCTTTGATCGAACGAAAAGCCGCCGACCATCGCCAGCACGCGGCCGGTCCACGGGTCCATCGCCACCATCGCGCCGGACACCTCCGGAAGCTGACGCAGGCGGTACTGGCCTTCGACCTCCTTGCCATCCTTGCCAATCAGCGGGTCGGCATAGATGACATCGCCCGGCGACAACACCTGCGACACCGTCGTCGGCGTCTTGAAGCGCGTCGGACCGGACGCCGCCTTGGCCCATCTCACCCCGTCGAGCGTGACGATCCCGGTCTGCCGGGTCTTGCTGACCGCGCCGCCCAATTCGCGGCCTGGCTGAAAGCCGATGCGTGCCGACTGCTCGCTGGTCTCGAGAACCACCGCCATCCGCCACGGTGAAATATCCGACAAGGATTTGATGTCGGCCAGCTTGACGCCCCAATCGCCGGAAATATCGAGCTTGCTGATCGGGCCACGCCAGCCCTGCGCCTCGTCGAAGTTGACGAGGCCTTTGGTCATCGTCTTGCGCGCCTCGACCTGGAGCTTGGGGTCGAGCGAGGTTCGTACCGACAGGCCGCCCTCATACAGTTTCTTTTCACCGTAGCGTTCGAACAGGTCGCGGCGCACATCCTCGGCGAAGTATTCGCCGGCGAACGTGTGCGCGGCGTTGGCGCGATTCGTCACCACCAGCGGTGCCTTGCGCGCGACTTCGGCATCGGCCTGCTTGATCCAGCCGTTCTCCAGCAACCGGTCGATGACGTAGTTGCGGCGCTCGATCGCGCGATCATGGTTCTTGACCGGGTGCAGCGTCGACGGCGCCTTCGGCAATGCCGCAAGATATGCGGCTTCGGCGACGGTCAATTCGTTCACCGACTTGTCAAAGTAAACCAGCGATGCCGCCGCGACGCCGTAAGCGCCGAGCCCGAGATAGATTTCGTTGAGATACAGTTCGAGGATCTTGTCCTTCGAATACGCGCGCTCGATGCGCATCGCCAGCAAGGCTTCCTTGATCTTGCGCGTGAACGAGACCTCGTTGGTCAACAGGAAGTTCTTCGCAACCTGCTGGGTGATAGTGGATGCGCCTTGCGGACGGCGGTTGGAGCCGAAGTTCTGCGCATAAAGCAGCGCCGCGCGCGCCATGCCCGAATAGTCGATACCGCCGTGCTCGTAGAAATTCTTGTCCTCGGCCGCCAGGAAAGCATTGATCACCAGCTTCGGAACCGCCTGGATCGGCAGATAGAGCCGACGCTCCTTGGAATACTCGGCGAGCAACGAACCATCGGACGCGTGAACGCGCGTCATCACCGGAGGTTCATAATTCTGCAGTTGTGAGTAGTCCGGCAGATCCTTCGAGAAATGCCAGATCAGCCCGGCAGCGGCGGCGACGCCAACCAGAAATACGATGGTACCGGCGGCGAACAGGAACCCCATGAACCGGAACAGCAAACGCATTCTCGACGATCCGCCTTGATGACGCGCCTTGGAGCGCGTGGTCCTTGAAAGTAGGTCAGTATTCGGGAGCAAAACACCTGCTGGCCCCGCGCGACAACCCAGCCAGACTCAACCCTGGTCGATTCTGTCGCATCTGTATCCGCTTCTATAGGGCCGCGGCTGTGTCCAAACTAGGGCTCCCCAACCGGCGGAAAGCTCTTTTTTGCCTTCCGTGGCAGGATTGACAATCGATGTGATCGGCTTCCCGCGGTTCGCATCCCGGCCGGCCTAAAACTCGGCGGAGAATATCAGATCCGCTCGTGCGGTGGTTCAGAGGTTCGCTTCCGACACTAGTTCCGGGCGCCACCGGCAGACACGATCCGCTTGGCCAGAAAGGTATCGATTGCCTGCGCGACCGCGAGGACGGACCGCGACCGCCAGCTCTCCGAGGTCAGGAGCTTGAGGTCATCCTTGTTCGAGACATAGCCCAACTCGATCAGCGCCGAGGGAACGTCGGGCGCCTTGAGCACCTTGAAGCCCGCCGATTTCAGCGGATGCTTGTGCATCCGCACCGTGGTTTTCATCTCGCTCATCAGCATATGTGCGAAGCGGTTGGAGAACGTCTTGGTCTCGCGTTGCGCAAGGTCGATCAGGATATCGGCAACCTCGGTGGGTTCCTCGGTGAGGTTGACGCCACCGATGGCATCCGCCTTGTTTTCGGATTCCGCCAGCCGTTCGGCCTCGGCGTCGGACGCACGATCCGACAAGGTGTAAATGGTCGCCCCCTGCGCATCGCCCTCGCCCCGCGGCAGGGCATCGGCATGAACCGAAACGAACAGCGCGGCACCGTTGCCTCGCGCGATTTTGACGCGATCGCCGAGCGGAATGAACGTGTCGTCATCGCGGGTCATCACCACGCGATACTTGCCGGTCCGCGCCAGCCGATCCCGCAGCGCCAGCGAGAACGCCAGCACGATAGCCTTCTCCGTCTCGCCATTGTGTGCCTGGGTGCCGTTGTCGATGCCGCCGTGTCCGGGATCGATCACCACGACCGGGCGCAGATCGGGCGCATCAGCGCCGGGATCGCTGGTTGCGTTCGCCACCTCGGCGGTCGGTGGAACGCTTGGCCGCAGTTCCGGCGCGGGTTCCTTGGTCAGCGACTTGGCGAAGGACGCCTTGTCGGTCGCCGCGAGTTCAATGACCAGACGCGGTGGCTGACCGTTGGCGGCATCCAGCACGTAGGCCTTGTCGATCTTGGCCGGGCCGGACAAATCGAACACCAGCCGCGAGCCTCCCGGCATCACCAGGCCATACCGGAAAGCCTTGACGAGCCCTCGCCCGGTCTGCCCGACACCGGCCGGCAGCCGGAACGTGACCTGTGGAAGGTCGACCACGACGCGGTCCGGATTTCCGAGCGCGAACGCGCGAAGTTCGACCTTGCGGTCCAGATCGAGCACGAATCGGGTTTGCTTATCGTCGCCGGCAAGCCGCACAGCCGAGGCGATTGGAAAGTCTCCCGCAGCTTCAGGTTGCATCGACGCGATGTCCGGCGCCGCCAGCGCCGCCGTCGAGCCACAGGTCATCGCGACGCTGCCTAACAGCGCCGTGCAGACCAAAACTACACGAATGATGCCGCCCGCCAACGAATCCCGAGCCTCCGAGCTGCCTCCTTACCGCATTAGGGTGCCACGGTTAATCAAGCATTAAGTCGGCCTCCAAGAATTGCATTGAGTGTTGCGATGCTGTGACGCTTCCCTTGCGTGACGCGCGCAATCGACGTATGTAACTGATGTTGACGGAATAAAACTCCCGGTTGTGTCGCGTTCAGCCTCCCGGAGCGGCGTTGGAACATCCTGACTTTGACAAGGCGTTCCGGCGTTATTCTCCGACCATTCCATGGCCAGCGCAGTGCGCGACCGATCAGGAATGGCGGTTTGGCCCGAGTGGAGCTGGTCCCAGGCGTTGTTTTTTCCCGGGACGGCTTTTGACAAAGCACAACCGATTGTCGCGGCTGCAAGTTGCAAAGCGATAGTTGGCGGACGCTACGGCGTCGCGCTGACCCGTCGACGATAAACAAGGCGGCGCCTCTGTGCCGCCAACCTGTTCAGACGGGCCGACGCTTGATGCGCCAGACTGTATTTCCGACCGGAACCTACGCGACGATCTCGCCGACGCGACGCATGAGCGACGCGCGGTCCGTGACGTTCGCTCCAGGATCGGAACAGCGCAGCGGTTTTCGTTTCGGCCTTCCCCTCACCCCCGAATCAGGTGGACCGTCGCGTGGCCCGGCCGGGCGCTTAATGCCCGCCGCCCTGCGCGTCCTCTGCCGCCAAGAGTTTCTCCATGCCGAACAAAATGTTGATCGACGCTACCCACCCGGAAGAGACCCGGGTCGTTGTGGTTCGTGGCAATCGTGTTGAAGAATTCGACTTCGAGTCCGCGCAGCGCAAACAGCTTCGCGGGAACATCTATCTAGCCAAAGTCACCCGGGTTGAACCGTCGCTGCAGGCGGCGTTCATCGAGTATGGCGGCAACCGCCATGGCTTTTTGGCATTTAGCGAAATCCATCCCGACTACTACCAGATTCCGGTCGCGGATCGTCAGGCGCTGATCGAGGCCGACGAGCGCGCGCACCGCGAGGCCGAGGAAGAGTCCGAACATCGCTCCTCGCGAGGCCGCCGTCCGCGCCATCGCAATTCGCGTCGTCGCGGCAGCGGCGAGCGGGTGCAGAGCGAAGTGATCGAAATCACCGAGGGCGAGAATCCGGCGCAGGTGGCGCCGACCGACAATCAGATCGATCACGCCGAGCCCGCCCACGATTTCGAAACCGGTGTCCATGACGACGCCGGCAACGGCGAGCACCCGCAGATCGTCGATGTCGGGCAACCCGATGCCGAGGGCCTGTCCTATGCCCATGACGGCGACCTCGACGATCCGCATGCGCACCACGATCACGACGATCATCATCACGACGATCACGTGCCGGATCATCATTACGAGGCGCCGGCTCACGCCGCCGCCAAACCGGCAGTTTCCGAGTTCGGAGCAGTGGCCGACGTCGCGGCAACGCCAGTTGCCGATGAGGCGGTCCATAGCCATCAGCACACGGCCGACGAGCACGAGACCGCTTCCGCCGGCGAGCCGGGCGACACCGCGGACACGCAGGACGACGGCATCGCAGCGTCGAATCCGGAGCATGCCATTGCCGAGCACGGAACGGCCGATCGCACCATTCAGGGCGATCATCAGGCCGACAGCGACGACGAGGATGACGAGGACGGCGCCGATGACGCCGAGGAGGAAGTCGTCGAATCCGTCGGGGGCGACGATGCGCTCGAGGAGATGCCGGAGCGCGCGTTCCGGCCGCGCCGCCAGTACAAGATTCAGGAAGTCATCAAGCGCCGCCAGGTGATGCTGGTACAGGTTGTCAAGGAAGAGCGTGGCAACAAGGGCGCGGCGCTCACGACCTACCTGTCGCTGGCTGGCCGCTACGCCGTGCTGATGCCCAACACCGCGCGTGGCGGCGGCATCAGCCGCAAGATTACCTCGGCGCAGGACCGCTCTCGTCTAAAGGAAGTGGTGCAGGATCTCGACGTGCCGGAAGGCATGGGCATCATTCTGCGCACGGCCGGCGCCGCCCGTACCAAGCCGGAGATCAAGCGCGACTTCGAATATCTGATCCGGATGTGGGAAACCGTCCGCGACATGACGCTGAAGTCACAAGCGCCGACCCTCGTCTACGAGGAAGGTTCGCTGATCAAGCGGTCGTTGCGCGACCTCTTCAACAAGGAGATCGACGAGATCCTGGTGGCCGGCGAAACCGGGTATCACGAAGCTCGCGACTTCATGAAGATGCTGATGCCCTCCAGCGTTCGCGCGGTCAAACAATATCGCGACGGCCAACCGCTGTTCTCGCGCATGGGGGTCGAAAGCCAACTCGACGTGATGTTCACGCCGATCGTGCAACTGAGATCGGGCGGCTACCTCGTCATCAACCAGACCGAGGCGCTGGTCTCGATCGACGTCAATTCCGGCCGCTCGACACGCGAGCACCACATCGAGGACACCGCGCTCAAGACCAACCTCGAAGCCGCCGAGGAAGTTGCACGGCAATTACGCCTGCGCGACCTTGCCGGCCTGATCGTCATCGACTTCATCGACATGGACGAACGGCGCAACAATCGTGCCGTCGAACGCAAGCTGAGCGACTGCCTGCGGCAGGATCGTGCCCGTATCCAGGTCGGCCGCATCTCGCACTTCGGCCTGTTGGAAATGTCACGCCAGCGCATCCGCGCCAGCGTGCTGGAGACCTCGACCGAGCCCTGCCCGCATTGCGGCGGCAGCGGCCATATCCGTTCGGTTTCGTCGGTCGCGCTGCAGGTCCTGCGCAATCTCGAAGAAACCCTGATGAAGGGGGCGACCCACAATCTCGTGGTGCGGACCCGCACCGATGTCGCGCTGTACGTTCTCAATCACAAGCGCGGACATCTTCGCAACCTGGAAGACAGCTTCAAAGTATCGCTGTCGGTGCTTGCCGATCCGACGGTCGCAGGCCAGCAGGCGTTCGTCGTCGAGCGCGGCGAGCAGGTCCATACGCTCGAAGCCGCCAAGGCATTGCTGGCGGTTCAGGCCGCGGCGGCTCCATCGGCGACCGATGAGGTTTTCGATGACGACGATATGTTCGAAAGCGAAGTCGAGGTCGAAACCGAAGAGACCGAAGGACTGGCCGACGATCAGCCGTCGGCGGAGCAAGCCGAATCCGGCGAAGGCGAAAACGACGATGGCCATCGGCGCAAGCGGCGGCGACGGCGGCGGGGCCGCTCGAGCGAGGCCCGCGACAGCAGTGGCGGGCATGACAACGCCGACGCTGGCGTTGCTGAGCCGGAAAACGATGACGCGGTGCAAGTGGCCAGCATGGTCAACGACAGCGGCGAGGAAGGTTCCGACGAACGCGAGCAGGACGCCCGTGGCGATCAAGGCGAAGGCAACGAGCGGCGGCCGCGCCGCCGTGGGCGCCGTGGCGGTCGTCGCCGGCGCGGAAATCAGGACGAAGGTCTCGCGGGATCGATCGCCGACGAACTGGCTCCCACTTCTCCGCCGGAGGTAACGGCGGCGGTTGCCGATTTCGACGGAGAACAAAGCGGCTCGGCACCGATTCCGCCGGCCGTCGAGGAGGCTGCATCAACGCCAACGGCAAGTTTCCAACGCGTCGGCGACCATCAGCCTGAACTGACCCCTGCCCCCGAGCCGGATCATGCCGCAACCACGCAGCCGCCCGCTGTGGAGGAGGCGCCGGCCGAATCGGACAAGTCGGCACGACGGCGTTCCACCGTGCGCGAAAAGGTCAGCTTCGCTGTCGCGGAGCCAGCCAGTTCAGCGCCCGCCATGGACTCCCTTCATCCCACTTCCGAGGAGACACTGGCGGAGCCTTTGAAACCCGCCGATCCCGCGATGCCGGAAGCGCCTGCCGCTGCCGGCGAGGCGCCACGGCGCGGCTGGTGGTCGCGACGTTTTGGCGGTGGCAACTAAAAGCGCTTTCAAGCGAAGTCGATAACGGTTCGCGTGAAGAAAACGCGTCAAATCGAAATCATGATGTCCCGGTTCTGATTTCATCAGAACCGAATGGACTCCAAGGTCGCCGACGATCGTTGCGAAGCGATGCGGGATTTCATTGCCGGGCTCGGCCCGGCAATTCCATCGCCTCTCCCTGCTCTCCCCCGTTAGCGGGGGAGAGAGTAAAGTGCGCGGGGATGCGCGGGCCAAATCCGCGCATGACGTTTCGATCTCGCTTCAGCCGTTCAGCCAGCGCGTGATCCGCGCCACGGCTTCGTGCATCTCGGCGCTTGAACGCGAATAGCAGAAGCGCACGAAAGCGCGTCCGTGGATCGGATCGAAATCGATGCCGGGCGTCGCAGCCACATGTGCATGTTCAAGCATACGCTTGGCGAATTCGAAGCTGTCGTCGGTGAACTTCGAAACATCCGCGTAAAGATAAAACGCGCCGTCCGCCGGCAGAAACTCGGTCAGGCCCGCCTGCGGCAGGCCGGCGATCAGAATACGGCGGTTCTCCTCATAACCGCGCTTGATCGCTTCCATTTCGTCACGACCATCGAAGGCTGCTTCCGCCGCGATCTGCGACAGTGTCGGCACCGAGATCGACAGGTTCTGTTGCAGCCGTTCGATCGGCCGTACCAACGCCTCTGGCACCACCATCCAGCCGACGCGCCAGCCGGTCATGCAGAAGTATTTCGAGAATGAGTTGATGACCAGCGCATGCGGCGACAGTTCCGCCGCCGTCACCGCCGGAAAAGCGTAGTCGAGGCCATGATAGATTTCGTCAGAGATGAAGCGAATGCCGGCGTCTTCCGCCACCGCCATCAGGCCGGTCAATGCCTCCCGCGACATCATCGTGCCGGTCGGATTGGCCGGGCTGCCGACCAGCACGCCCTTCAGCGGTGCTTTGCGATGCGCGGCGAGCAACATCTCGCCGGTCAGCGCGTGGCGGGTATCGCTGTGGGTTTCGATCGGCACCGGTTCGCAGCCGAGCGCGGTCAGGATGTGACGGTAGGGCGGATATCCCGGCAACGTCACCGCGACCCGATCGCCCGGCTCGAACATCGCCAGGAATGCCAGCACGAAAGCTCCGGACGATCCCGTTGTCACGACGATGCGCGCCGGGTCGATCTCGCAGCCGTGGGTTTCCCGGTAATGCCGGGCGATCCGCGCGCGCAGCGACGGCATGCCGAGCGCCGACGTATAGTCGATCCGGCCGACATCGAGCGCCGCCCTCGCCGCCGCAATCGCTACTTTCGGCGCCGACGCCGACGGCTGGCCGACTTCCATATGAATGACGTCGCCGCCGGATGCTTCGATCGCCGCGGCGGCCGCCATGACGTCCATCACCATGAACGGCGGAACGTTGCTGCGGCCGGATGCCGCCAGAAGATCGCGAACCCGGTCTGTTATCATCGTATCGGACATCTGCTACTGAACCCGCGTAACGGAATTTGGAACCGGCAAGCGGCGCGCCGCCGTCTCGCCGTATTCCAAGGCTTGTTAGGGCATATATGGAATTCGAACTCCGGCCAATGAGCAAACACGCTATTCCGGCGTGCCCGCACAAGCGCGGCAAACCGTATTCAATCCTGACCGCGCTGGTCCTGAGCCTCGCACTGGTGGCGGCGCCTATGGCTGCGCGGGCGCAGGAACAGCGTAGCAACAAGGGACCGCCGCTGCTGCGCGATACCGAGATCGAGCAATTGCTGCGCGACTACACGCGGCCCATTCTGCGCGCTGCCGGACTCGAAAAACAGAACATCCAGATTTCCATCATCAACGACCCCAGCTTCAACGCCTTTGTCGCCGATGGACGGCGCATCTTCGTCAACTACGGCGCGTTGATGCAATCCAAGACGCCGAACCAGTTGATCGGCGTGCTGGCGCATGAGACCGGCCACCTCGCCGGAGGCCACCTTTCCAAGCTGCGGACACAACTGGCGCAAGCGCAGACCCAGATGATCGTCGCCATGCTGCTCGGCGTCGGCGCGATGGTGGCCGGACGCGGCGGCAATAGCGGCACCGGCAGCGCCGGCATGGCCGCGATCAGCGCGCCGCAGGAGATGATCCGCCGCAACCTGTTGTCCTACCAGCGCCAGCAAGAAGAAAACGCCGACCGCGCCGGAGTCCGCTTCCTCACCGCGACCGGACAGTCCGCCAAGGGCATGTACGAGACATTCCGGCGCTTCACTGACGAAAGCCTGTTCGCGTCGCATGGCGCCGACCCTTATCTCCAATCGCATCCGATGCCGGCGCAGCGCGTCGCGGCACTGGAAGCTCTCGCACGCACCAGTCCGTATTGGGACAAGGCCGATCCACCCGCGTTACAGGCCCGCCACGACATGATGCGCGCCAAGACGTCCGGCTTCATGGAACGCCCGGAAACCGTCTACCGGCGCTATCCGCTGTCGGACACCAGCCTGCCGGGGCGCTATGCGCGGGCGATTTCGACCTATCTGCACGGCGATCCCCGCTCGGCGCTGGCGCAGATCGAAACATTGATCCAGACCGAGCCGGGCAATCCCTATTTCTATGAACTGAAGGGCCAGGCCTTGCTGGAGGGCGGCAAGCCCAGCGAAGCCATCGCGCCGTTGCGCAAGGCCGTCCAGCTGTCCAACCGGGCCCCCCTCATCGAGATGTTACTTGGGCAGGCGCTGGTTGCCACGGATAATAAAACCTATTCTGGCGAAGCTATCTCGATTCTGCGGGCAGCCCTGGCGCGGGAAACCGAGGCTCCGATGGGATATGCTCAACTCGCGATGGCCTATGCCCGCAAGGGCGAATATGCCGAAGCCGATCTGGCGTCCGCTCAGGCCGCTTACCTGCGCGGCGACAACAAGACAGCGCGCGGTCTCGCGGCACGCGCCAAGACCCGTTTTCCCGTCGGCAGCCCCGGGTGGGTCAGGGCCGACGATATCGTGAGCGCCAAGCCAATGCCCGGACAGAAGGAATAGGGCCGACTATTTAACGACCTGAGCCGAGACCAACAAACAGACATTCCTTTCACCGTTACTTCCAAGAGGACCGACCGATGCTCGTACGCCGAATTCTTGCTCCCGCCCTGCTCACGCTTGCGTTCTGTGCGGCGCCGGTCGTGGCGTCCGCCCAATCGTTCTCCGACACCCAGCGTGGCGAGATCGAGGGGATCGTCAAGAACTACCTGCTGGCGCATCCGGAAATCCTCGAAGAGGTTTCCGCTGAACTGAGCAAGCGTCAGGCCGCCGCCGAGGCCGAGAAGCATGCTTCCGCCGTTGCCAACAACGCGCAAACGATCTTCAACTCGCCGCGCGGCGTCACGCTGGGCAACCGCAATGGCGACGTCAATCTGGTCGAATTCTTCGACTACAACTGCGGCTACTGCAAACACGCCATGAACGACATGCTGGCCCTGCTGAAATCGGATCCCAAGCTGCGCGTGGTGCTGAAGGAATTCCCGGTTCTCGGGCAAGGTTCGGTCGAGGCCGCGCAGGTCGCCGTGGCCGTTCGGATGCAGGATCCCGACGGGAAGAAGTATCTCGACTTCCATCAGAAGCTGCTTGGCGGTCGCGGTCAGGCCGATAAGGCGCGCGCGTTGGCTGCCGCCAAGGAATCCGGCCTCGACATGGCGCGGATCGAAAAGGACATCAACAGCCCCGAAGTACGCGCGACAATCGAAGAGAACTTCAAGCTCGCGGAGTCGATGGGGATGAACGGCACGCCGAGCTATGTCGTCGGCAAGCAGGTCGTCGTGGGCGCCGTCGGCCTCGATGCGCTGAAGGAAAAGGTCGCAATGGCCCGTTGCGGCAAGGCGGCGTGCTGACCTGCGGGGAACAATGGCGGCCTCGATAGGCCGGTGCCGCCGGTTGCTTCGGGTAGCCGCCGGGAGCGGCCGGATCGTCCGATAGCGGCCCCGGTAGCGCACGGTTAACGATGTGCTTGCCGGTAAAACAACTTTTCCCAAGCGGATTGAGGCATTTAACGGGGGCAAGGGTTGCTTGGCCCTTCCCCTCGCAGCTCAGGTTACCTATAAACGCGGGGGAGAAAGGCGGCAGCGAAGCCGCCTTCGGATGGTCGCGGATTGCCAATGGCAAAAACAGTTTACGTGCTCAATGGGCCGAACCTCAACCTGCTCGGAACCCGTGAGCCGGAAACTTACGGTGACGCCAGGCTCGCCGACGTGGAAAAACTCTGCGCCGACACCGCGGCGCGGTACGGCCTTCGCGCCGATTGCCGACAATCCAACCGCGAAGGCGAGTTGATCGATTTCATCCACGAGGCACACGCCAAAAAGGCCGTTGGCATCGTCCTCAACGCCGGCGGTTATACCCACACCTCCATTGCACTCCACGATGCGCTTGCGGCGGTCAGAATTCCGACCGTCGAGGTGCACATCAGCAATGTTTACGCGCGCGAAGACTTCCGCCATCGCTCGTTTATCGCCAAGGTCGCCTTTGCGTCGCTGTGTGGCTTCGGCATCGACGGATACCGGCTCGCCATCAGCGGCCTCGCCGCCAAGATCGGCGCATCGGCCAAGACGTGACGACATCCTTTTCATAGCCCAGCCAGAAAGTCCCGGAACAAAAGCATGGCCCGCCAGCCTGAAGATTCTCCCGCATCGAAACCCGCGCCAATTAACGACAGCACGCTGATCCGCGAGCTTGCGACGCTGCTCGACGAAACCAATCTCACAGAGATCGAAATCGAACGGGCCGGCCTGCGTGTTCGCGTCGCGCGCAATGTCAGCATTGCCGCGGCGGTGCCGGCCAGCTTGCAGGCCGTCACAGCCGCTCCCGCGGCAGCGCCGGTCGCGACCGACGTCGCCAAGCATCCGGGCGTGGTGCCCTCGCCGATGGTCGGAACGGCCTATTGGGCCTCCGAGCCGGGCGCGAGGCCATTCGTCGACGTTGGCAGCAAGGTGAAGGTCGGCGATACGCTCCTGATTATCGAAGCCATGAAGACCATGAATCAGATTCCATCGCCTCGCGCCGGCACCGTGACGCAAATCCTTGTCGAAGATGGCCAGCCGGTCGAATTCGGCGAGCCGCTGGTTATCATCGAATAGCAACGGGCCGTCATCCCGAGTTGCGCGCCGCCTGTGGCGACCTCGACGACGATGACTCTGACGCAGATAGCTCATCCTTCGCGGCACCGCCGTACAAGCGCGCCGAAGGATGACGGGACGAGGCGGAAGCGATGTTTGACAAGATCTTGATAGCCAATCGGGGCGAGATTGCGCTCCGCATATTGCGTGCCTGCAAAGAACTTGGCATCGCGACCGTAGCGGTCCATTCCACCGCCGACGCCGAGGCCATGCATGTGCGGCTCGCCGATGAAAGCGTTTGCATCGGTCCTCCGCCATCCAAGGATAGCTATCTCAACATTCCCGCATTGCTCGCCGCCTGTGAGATCACCGGCGCCGACGCCGTCCATCCAGGCTACGGATTCCTGTCGGAGAACGCCCGCTTCGCCGAAATTCTCGCCGAGCACAACCTGGGCTTCATCGGCCCCAAGGCCGAACATATCCGCCTGATGGGGGACAAGATCGAGGCCAAACGCACAGCCAAGCGGCTAGGCATTCCGGTCGTGCCGGGTTCAAACGGCGCGGTCAGCCCCGACGATGACGCCATGGCGATCGCCCGGGAGATCGGCTTTCCGGTGCTGGTCAAGGCGGCATCGGGCGGCGGCGGTCGCGGCATGAAGGTGGCGCAGACAGCCGACGACCTGATGCTGGCACTGTCGACCGCCGGCAACGAAGCCAGGTCGGCGTTCGGCGATGCTTCGGTCTATCTTGAAAAATACCTTCAAAAGCCACGTCACATCGAAATTCAGGTGCTTGGCGATGGTCGCGGCGGCGCGATCCACCTGGGCGAGCGCGATTGCTCGCTTCAGCGGCGACACCAGAAGATCTGGGAAGAAAGCCCCTCGCCGATCCTGGGCCCGCAAGCACGCGCGAAAATCGGTGAGACTGTCGCAAAGGCAATGCGCGAGATGCAATATCTCGGCGTTGGCACCGTCGAATTCCTCTATGAGGATGGCGAGTTCTACTTCATCGAAATGAACACCCGCATTCAGGTCGAGCATCCCGTAACCGAGGCCGTCACCGGGATCGACCTCGTGCTCGAACAAATTCGGGTTGCCGCCGGCGGCGACCTGCCGGTGACGCAGGATCAGGTCACGATCAACGGTCACGCCATCGAATGCCGCATCAACGCGGAGAACCCGGAGACCTTCCGCCCCTCACCCGGTAAAATCCAGCGGTACCATCCGCCGGGAGGGCTCGGCGTGCGGATCGATTCCGCCGTCTACCAAGGCTATACGATCCCCCCTTATTATGACTCGCTGGTCGGCAAGCTGATCGTCCATGGCAAGACCCGCGCCGAATGCCTGATGCGGCTGCGCCGCGCGCTGGACGAAATCGTCGTCGACGGCATCGAAACGACGTTGCCCTTGTTCCGCGCGCTGGTCCGCGATCACGACATCATTGATGGCGACTACCATATTCATTGGCTCGAGCAGTACCTTGCCGGGGGCGACAGGCTTAAAGGCGGGTCCTGATCCAATCTCTCGTCGCATTGGAACCAATACCGCGCTTGCGCCTTATCCTATGTTGACGTGGTTAAGGGCGGGCGCCGACGTGGTTTCAGAGAACATTTTGGCAACAAATTCTCCGAGAGAAACGCGTGCCCGCTAAGGCCGCGAAGCGACGCACTTTATTGCAGGTGCTGCTTTTGACGGCAGGCTTGGCTGTGCTCGCCGTCATCAGCACCGCCTCCATCATATTGGTCGACCGTGCGCGCGACGACAGCGCACTTGTTACCCATACCGTCGAGGTCGAAAATCAAATCGCCGCTGTTCTGCTTGACACGCGCCGCGCCGAGAGCGCCGTTCGCGGCTATCTGCTGACAACCGATAGTGCTTTCCTCACCCAGCACGAAGCGGCGGCGTCGGCCGCGCGGCAGGACATCAACAAGCTACGCGACCTCACGGCCGACAATCCCGTCCAAATCAACAACAGCCTCGAATTGAAAGCTGCTGTCGAGAAGCAACTCGATGAGTTTCGGAAAATCATCGAGTCCGTCAAGCACAACGACCTGCCGGGCGCCATCGACATGGTCCGCGCGCCGAATACTGGCGAGAAAACGGAACGCATTACAGAACTCAGCGGCGTGATGCGGCAAGAGGAAGACCGACTGTTTGTCGCGCGCACGATTTCAGCGGATCACAGCCAGAAAATCGCCTCGCTGGTAACGATCGCAGGTTCCGGACTCGTCGTGGCGCTGGCCGGCCTTTCGATTTTCCTCGTCCGGCAGTCTTCACGCGCCCGCGACCGGGCTGAAGCGCAACTACGGGATAACTATCTCAATCTCGAAGAGACGATAGCCGAACGCACCGCCGATCTGCGCGAAGCCAACGAGGAAATTCATCGCTTCGCATACATCGTCAGTCACGACCTCCGATCGCCGCTGGTCAACATCATGGGCTTCACCAGCGAGCTTGAAGAGCTTCGCGGCGATATCTTCAAGCGCATCGCAGCGCTCGATAGCGCCACTTCCGCCACTCCCGATTCACCAGAAAACGCCACCGATACGGCGGAGCCGGTGCTCAGCGAACAGGACACTAAGCTCTCGGAAGAATTCAATGAATCGCTCGGCTTCATCAAGTCGTCGATCGGCAAGATGGATCGCCTGATTTCGGCAATCCTCCAGTTGACGCGCGAAGGTCGACGCGAATTCGAGCCGGTAAAAATCGACACACGCGAACTGATCGAAGGCATCGTTGCGACCGTGGCCCACCAGGCAGCGGAGGCCAATGCCCAAATCCGCGTTCAGCCGCTCCCCGAAATCGTCAGCGATCGCCTTGCCATAGAACAGATATTTTCCAATCTGATCGACAACGCACTCAAGTATCTCAAGACCGGCGTCCCCGGTGATATCGCCATCAGCGGGCGCACCAAGCTCGGCTTTGCCATTTTCGAAATCACGGACAACGGTCGCGGCATCGATCCGAAAGACCATCAGCGGATTTTTGAACTGTTTCGCCGCGCGGGTGCACAAGACCGGCCTGGCCAGGGCATCGGGCTCGCCCATGTGAGAGCTCTTGTCCGACGGCTTGGCGGCACGATGTCGGTTTCTTCCGAACTCAACTCCGGCAGCACATTCACGATCACGCTGCCGACGAAATGGACCATGAGCAAGCAAGGTAAAGTCGTATGAGTAAGCCAGTCACCATCATCATGGTCGAAGACGATGAGGGGCATGCCCGCCTGATCGAACGGAACATCCGGCGCTCCGGGGTGAATAACGAAATCAAGCCGTTCACCAACGGTACAGATGCCATCAACTATCTGTTCGGTCCCGACGGAACAGGATCGGCGCACAAGAACGATGCGCTGCTGATCCTGCTCGATCTTAATCTGCCCGACATGTCGGGTATTGATATACTGCGGCGCGTAAAGGAGAACAGTTATGTAAAATGCGCACCAGTCGTTGTTCTGACGACGACCGACGACGCTCAGGAAATCAAGCGTTGCTATGAACTCGGTTGCAATGTCTACATTACGAAGCCCGTGAACTACGAAAGCTTTGCCAATGCCATTCGCCAGCTTGGGTTGTTCTTCTCGGTTATTCAGGTCCCGCAAGCCGATACATAAGCACTGACAAGCCTCATGAGCGCTGACAGGCCCTGCCTTCTGTACGTGGACGACGACGCAGCCCTGGCTCGTCTGGTCGATCGCGGCCTCGCGCGTCAGGGATTTGATGTTGTTCATGCCAACAGTGGTGAATCGGGCATCGCCCGCATTGAAGCGGGCGGCATCGACGTTGTGGCACTGGATCAGTACATGCCGGGCCTCGACGGCCTCGAAACGCTTGAGCGCATTCTCGCCATTCCCAATCCCCCACCCGTGGTCTTTGTCACGGCGTCGCAGGACAGCAAGATCGCCGTGACCGCTCTGAAAGCCGGCGCCGACGACTACTTGGTGAAGGATGCCAAGGGCGATTTCGTTCCGCTGCTGCATGTCGCCGTCGAAAGCGCGTTGCGACTGGCGCGGATTCGCAAGGCGCGCGACGACGCCGAAGGGGAAGTTCGTGCTTCGCGCGATCGCTACGCCGCACTTGCCGCCGAGCGCGAGGTTCTGCTGCGCGAAGTCAATCACCGCGTCGGCAACAGCTTGCAGATCATCGCTTCGCTACTTCACCTGCAGGCCAACTCGAGCGACGACGATGACGTCAAGGCAGCACTGAGCAACGCAATGGGGCGCGTCGCCGCCGTCGCGCAAGTGCATCGCCGGCTCTACACATCCCACGATCTCAACAGCGTCGTGCTCAGTCAGTATCTCGAAGCTTTGCTTGAGGACTTGCGGCGCTCTGCCGAAGGCAACCGGATGTCGCGTCTGACGCTGAAGGCTGAGCCTGTCGAGATCGATCCGGATCGCGCAGTGGCGATCGGCATCATTGTCAACGAACTGGTGATGAATGCCGTCAAATACGCCTATCCTGACGGACCCGGTCCAATTCACGTTCGGCTGAGTGACATTGGCGACCAACTGGAGCTTTCTGTCACCGACAACGGTGTTGGGCTCGCCGTCAAAGCCGATCCACGCTCGACCGGCATGGGTCAGCGCATCGTCAACGCCATGGCAACCAAACTCAACGCCATTGTCGAACGCGATCCCGCACATGCCGGCACGCGCATGATTCTTCAATTTCAGCGCGTCGACAAAATAGCCGGTAAAGATGATCCCAGCGCCGGTTAAGTCTCGACCTGTTTCTGCGAGTGCCGAGGGATGACTTCCAGGGACTCCACATCATCCGACATCACGCCCGAAGTGCTGCTGCGCGCTTATGCCTGCGGCATTTTTCCGATGGCCGAAAGTGCCGATGATCCGTCCTTGTTCTGGGTCGAACCGGAAAAACGCGGCATCATCCCGCTCGACGGCTTTCATGTCGCCTCGCGGCTGGCGCGTACCGTGCGCGCGGACAGTTTCGCAGTCAGCGTCAATCAGGCGTTCGACGCCGTCATCGCCGGATGCGCGGAGCCGCAGCCGCAGCGCGACGACACCTGGATTAACCAGCGAATCCGCGACCTCTACGGCGGACTGCATCGGATGGGGCATTGCCACAGCGTCGAAGTCTGGGCGAACGACGATCTGGTCGGCGGACTATACGGGGTCAGCCTCGGCGGAGCGTTCTTTGGCGAGAGCATGTTTCATCGCGCTCGCGACGCCTCAAAAGTAGCGCTGGTGCATCTCGTCGCCCGACTGATCGCGGGTGGCTTCGTCTTGCTCGATACGCAATTCGTCACGCCGCATTTACGCTCGTTCGGCGCCACGGAAATGCCGAGGAGGCTTTATCGGGCCCGTCTCGATGCGGCGCTGACACACTCGGCCGACTTTTCATCGCTGCCGGTCGAACGCCCCGTTCGCGGCGAAGAAGCCCTTGCGATCATCGCGGCCCACCAGTCGAAACCTCCGCGATAGCGGCCTTGCAAAGGCTATCGCTGAAATGGCGGTAGCGGAGCCGGTGGAGGTGCGGATGGCGGTGGGGACGCGCGACGGCGCGGCTCGCGTGGCGGCGGACGTTTCTGCTGGGTCGGCTGAACTGCTGGCTTGGGCTGCTGCGCGTCGGACTGACCGGCTACCACCGTGGTCTCCGGGCCTTTGCAATCGGTCAGCCAGATATCGTAGATCGGATGCTCGACGCCGTGCAGGCCGGGACTGGCTGCAAACATCCAGCCGGAAAAAATCCGCTTCACTTCGCCTTGCAGCGTTATTTCGTCGACCTCAACGAAGGCATCGGTATTCGCCGCCTCGGTAGCCGGGCGCGTGTAGCAGGCGTCGGTTTTGACACGGAGCGCACCGAACTGCACGGTCTCGCCGATATCGGCATCGAAACTGATGATGCGACCGGTGATCTTGTCGAGACCGGCGAAAGTCGCCTTCTTGTTGATGATCTTCTGCGCCGGCGGCTCAGTGACCACCTCGTCGCCCGGTTGTAGCGGTGCCGGCGCGGGCGGCGCCGAGCCGAGGCGCGATGGCTTGGCACCCGGCGCGCCCGGCGCGGGATTGGCCGATGGCGGCGCGACGGCGACACCGGGCTGCGATGGCGCAACCGTCGAGTTTGGCGGCGGCGCCAAAGGTTGCGATTGCACCGCGCCGGGCGGAGGTACGCCCTGCCCCGGCTGAATTCGGTTCGGCGTTGGAAGCAGCCGGCCTTGCGGCAAATCCGGGACTTCCTCCTCGTCGTCATCAGGCGGCATGTTCGCGCGCGGCACATTGCCCGGCGGCCGTGGCGCTGGATCTGAAAAAATATTGCCAAGCTGGGCGCGAGCCGGAGGCGACGGCGCGATCCATAGGATGGCGGCGATCGCTGCCAGGCTTGCTATGCTCGTGATCCGAAACATGTTGTGCGGCTCAATTCGGCGAATCAGGCTTGCGACATGTCTGAAGATGGCCGCTCGCAGTGCCATCCGTTAACACGCGGAATGAGGCGGGGAAAGGGCGGCAGGCGCAAGGCAACGTCCCTGTCGCCCCGGGCTGACCGGCTGGCATCGTGCGGGCAAAGCTGAAATAATTTGTGACCGTCGCCGCTGCCGTTGGCGACTGCCATATCGACGCCAGGATGAACGGCGGACCACGGCAGCCGGAGGAGCGATACCGCACATGGCCGATGACACGCGTTTGGACGGCAAGGTTGCATTGATTACCGGCGCGGCCGGTGAAATCGGAACCGCCACGATGCGGCTTTTCGCAGCGCGTGGCGCCCGTATCGTTGCCGTGGATCGCGACGAAAAGATGCTCAAGCGCGCCGTCGACGCACTGCCTGCGCAAGCCAAGGCTCTCGCCCTCACCGCTGATGTCAGCCGCGAGGAAGACGTTGCCGCCTATGTCAGCCGCACGGTGGAGGTCGCAGGCTCTATCGACGCCTTCTTCAATAATGCAGGAATCGAGGGCGACATCGCGTCGATTCAGAATTATCCGCTGGATAGCTTTCGCCGGGTGCTGGATGTCAACGTCGTCGGCGTTTTCCTCGGCATGAAACACGTCCTGCCGGTGATGCTCGAGCGTAACGCAGGCAGCATCATCAACACCGCCTCGATCGCAGGGTTGATCGGATCGCCTCACATCGCCGCCTACTGCGCCAGCAAGCACGCCGTGATCGGCTTGACCAAGAGCGCGGCAGCCGAAGTTTCAACGACGCAGGTGCGCATCAACTGTGTATGCCCGGGCCTCATTCAGAGCCGAATGCTGTCATCGATCATCGAGGGAAGAAGCCCCGGCGCGCGGGCGGATTCCGACCGGATCCTTGAACGGATACCCGCACGGCGGCTCGGTGGTGCGGCCGAAGTCGCCTCCGTGGTCGCCTTCCTTGCTTCCGATGCGGCAAGCTACGTCAGCGGCTCTGCCTATACCGTTGACGGCGGCCGGACCGCGGCCTGACCCTGCCATGATCCCATCAACCGGGCCGTTCCGCGCCTGACCAAGGATGTCCTGAATGACCGTAACACTCGATGCAGATGCTGCAGCCGTACTGCAGGCGTTTCGCGATGCCGGCCGCCCGCCTTATGAAACGTTGTCCGCCAGCGAGGCGCGAGCGCTGTATCTGAAAGGTGGTGAGGCCGCGCGCCCGGTACCGCCCGATCTCGCCTCGGTCCGCGCGCTCGACGCGACGGAGCCGGCAGGCGCAATCCCGCTCCGGGTCTATCGTCCGCTGACCTTGCGCGAAAATAACGGCCGCTCCCCCTGCCTGGTGTTTTTTCATGGTGGCGGATGGGTGATCGGAGATCTGGACACGCATGACGTGGTTTGCCGAACACTGGCCAATGAAGGGCAATTGATTGTCATAGCCGTTGATTACCGTCTGGCTCCCGAACACAAATTCCCCGCCGCCGTCGATGATGCCATCGCGGCGACCGAATGGATTGCGGACAATGCGGGCAGTCTCGGCATCGATCCGGCGCGACTGATGGTGGGCGGCGACAGTGCCGGCGGCAATCTCGCGGCCGTGGTCTCGCTCCATGCGCGCGAGGCCGGGCCGAAGATTGCAGGTCAGGTGCTGATCTATCCCGCAACCGATTTCCGGATGTCGCATCCCTCGCACAGCGAGCCGGAGACAAGTTGCCTGCTGACCCATTCGGTCATCCGCTGGTTTCGCGACCACTATCTCAACAATCTCTCGGACGGCGAAGACTGGCGCGCTTCGCCGTCACGCGTCGAAAGCCTCGAGGGCTTGCCGCCAGCCTATGTGCTGACCGCGGGTGCCGATCCGTTGCGCGACGAAGGCGATGAGTTTGCCGAACGCCTTCGCAAGGCCGGCGTACCGGTCGAGCATAAAACCTATCCGGGCCAGTTCCACGGATTCATCACCATGGGAAAGCTGCTGCCGAAAGCCGGCGTCGCGCTCGCCGACATCGCGGCATGGCTGCGGACATTGGATTAGCCGCCCTCATGCCGCGCGAACAGCCCGCCGCAACGATTGCGGCGGCTGCCCGAAAGCGCGAATAAAAGCCCGGCGCATCCGCTCCGGGTCGCCGAAGCCGGTGGCGCCTGCAATTCGCTCGATCGATTCACTGCCCGCCTCGACGGCTTGCCGCGCGACCTCGATCCGCAATCGCTCGATGGCTTTCGATGGCGTCATGCCAGTCTCGGCGAGGAAGGCCCGCGCAAAGTGCCGTGAGCTGATCGCGGCGCGTTCAGCCAGCCGCTCCACGGTTAGCTGCTGATCGAGATGCGAACGCGCCCAACTCAACAGCTCCGCAAATCGTCCGGTCGGCGCCTTGAGTTCAAGCAGCGACGAGAATTGTGACTGGCCGCCGGCGCGGCGATGATAGACCACCAACTGCCGTGCGGTGTCGCGGGCGACCTCGTCGCCAAAGTCTTCCGCGACGATTGCCAGCGCCAGATCGATGCCGGCGGATATGCCCGCAGAACTCCAGATATCGCCGTCCCGAACAAAAATACGGTCAGGCTCCAGCTTCACATCGGGATATCGGGCCATGAAGTGGCTCGTGCGATTCCAGTGCGTGGTCGCGTGACGTCCGCTCAGCAGGCCGGCTTCGGCGAGAATGTAGGCGCCCGAACAAACGCTGGCGACCCGGCAGCCACGGCGTGCCGCGGCGCGCACCAGCGACAGCGTCCGTTTGCAACGGATCGCGTTGGTGACGCCCAAGCCTCCGGAAACAAGCAATGTCCGCGCCCCGTTCGCGGATTTGAAACCTTGCGCCATCAATGCCACGCCCGATGAACTGCGGACCTCACCTGGCGTGGCGCTGACGACCTTGATCGGCGCGCGCGTCCCAGCAACGCGCGACGCGATCTCGAACACCGAAATCGGGCCGGCGGCATCGAGCAGCTGAAAACCGGGAAACACAAGAATGGCGTTCATTTTAGCCCCATGTCGTAAAACGAGGGAAATATGCCATTTCGGACTTCCGTTGACCATGGCAGTTTTAGTTCCGCCATCATCCCGGAGGTTGTCATGTCGAAGCCATTGCAGATCGGATTTTTGCTTTTTCCGAAGGTCACGCAACTCGATTTCACCGGCCCGCTTCAGGTTCTTTCGCGATTGCCGGGCGCGCAGATCCATTTGATCTGGAAACGTATCGAGCCGGTGCCGAGCGATACCGTGTTGACGCTGCAACCGACCACGACATTTGCCGCCTGCCCGCAGCTCGACGTCATCTGCGTCCCCGGCGGGTTCGGTACCGACGATCTCGTCGACGATCAGGAGACGCTGGACTTCCTGCGCCGGCAAGCGGCAGCCGCGCAATATGTGACGTCGGTCTGCACCGGCGCGCTGGTGCTGGGCGCCGCCGGTCTGCTGCGAGGTTATCGCGCGACCACCTATTGGGCAGCGATCGACCTGCTCGCGGATTTCGGAGCGATCCCGGCGAAAACGCGCGTTTGCGTCGATCGCAACCGGATTACCGGTGGCGGCGTGACCGCGGGCATCGACTTCGGCCTTACGGTTGCATCGATGCTGTCCGACCGGAAAACCGCCGAATCCATCCAGCTCATGCTCGAATACAATCCGGCGCCGCCGTTCAATGCCGGCTCGCCGGATACCGCGCCGCCAGAGGTGCTGACCATGCTGAAGGGGCGGATGGCCGGTTCGCTCCAGCGCCGGCGCGAGGCGACCCGGCGGGCAGCCGACCGGCTGGCGCAGCAAAACGTCGCATCTGTACCGGGACTATAGCAACGGAAATCCTATTGGCCGGGCGTCCAGGCCTGATAGTCGCCGGTCGCCTTCGGACGGCGGCCACTGGCCAGCGTCGAGCCGGATGGCCGGTGCGCCGATGGCGTGCCGGTCAAATTCGGCTGGTGCGGCTTCTGCCATTCACGAGGCGTATAGCTCTCTTCGGTCGGGGGCACATCGACAGTGTGATGAATCCAGCCGTGCCACTCCGGGGGAATGCGGCTGGCCTCAGCGTAACCATTGTAGATAACCCAGCGTCGCTCGAAGCCTAGCGTTGGATCGATCTTGCCGTCACGGGTGCGATAATAGCGATTGCCTTCGCTGTCCTGCCCCACCAGTTCGCCGAAACGCCAGGTCCAAAGCTGGGTCCCGAAGGTCTGGCTGTTCCACCAGGTAAATAGCTTCAGCATGAACTGCTTCATTGCGGGAATCCGTCCGGAAATTTCACCGCTTGATGCCATCCGGACCCACGATTGTCCAGCGCGCCATCCACCGGTTCGTCCATACCTCAAGGCCTCATCGGAGACTGCTAGAATGATACGGATGCCGCGAATTCGGCCCAATTTGTTCATCAGCCGTACACACCGGGTTCCGCAACCTGCACCGCGGCATTATCGGGAACAAATGCGCCCTCGCCTCGTTGAAAGCAAATGAAAATGGAGCCAAAAATGATTGACCTCAAGGTTTTAGGTGCAGCGGCGATACTCGCTGTTGCGTTGCCTTTGGCCGGAGCCACCCCGAGTGCGGCGCAGGGTTTCGGTAGCGGCGGTGGCGGCGGAGGCGGTGGAGCGCCAAGCGCAGGGGCGGCCCCCTCTGGCGGTGGTGGCGGCGGAGCGGGCTTCGGCGGTGGCGGCGGACGCGGTTTTGGCGGCGGTGGCGGCGCAGCCATCTCGCCCGGCGGTGGTCGCGGCGGTGGTGCGGCCATGTCGCCCGGCGGCGGTCGGGGCTTTGGCGGCGGAGGCTTTGGCGGCGGAGGCTTCGGCGGCGGTCCCCGGATCGGCAACGCTGGCGGCGGCCCGAGGGTTGGTGGCAATTACACGGGTGGTCGCTATGTCGGCGGTGGAAACTGGCGCGGCGGTCACTATCGTCGTGGCGGCGGATTCTACCCTGGTGTGGTCATCGGTGGAGCTTTCGCGGCTCCCTACGCCTACAACTATGGATACAGCCCCTACTACTACGATGACGACTACGGCTATTACGACGAACCCAGCGTTGCCGTCGAAGCCGCGCCGGGCGGCGGCTCCGTGGCTTATTGCCAGCAGCGGTTCAAATCCTACGATGTCCGAACCGGGACCTATCTCGGTTATGACGGCCGGCGTCATCCCTGCCCGTAACGGCACGCCTGGCTGATCGATTTGGTTCGGAGAGGACGGTACTGTTTATCAGGCCGTCCTCTTCGCTTATCAGGATCTCAGCGCCACTGCGACGCCGCCCAGCGTGATCGTCAGCGCCCCTAATTCGCGCCAGCCCAGTGGCTCATGCAGCATCACGGCCGACGCTAATACTCCAACCACCGGTACCAGCAGCGTACCGATCGAAGCCGTGGAGGCAGGCAGTCGCTCCAGCGCCGCAAACCAGCAAACATAGCTGAGGCAAAACTGAATCATCGTCATGTAAGCCATCGACGCCCAGCCGATCCCTGAGAGAGCCGCGATATCCGGGTGCTCCAGTAGCAATCCGGCAATCGCCACTGGCACACACCCGAGCCAGAGTTGCCATGCCGCGAGCGCCATCGGCGGCATCGCCAGCGGAAAGTGTTTTGTCAGTACGGTTCCGAGCGCAACCGCCATTGCGCCGAACAGGACGAATGCGATGCCGGGCCACTTTTCAAGACTTGCATCGATTCCGTTCCCGCCGATCAGCAACCCGATGCCGCTCATCGCAATCAGCAACGAAAGGCCGCGCAGGACCGAAAACCGCTCACCGAGAATTGGCCAGGCCAGAAGCGCTGCCCACAGCGGCAGCGACATCGATAAAATGGCGGCTTCGCTGGCAGTCAGCCACAGCAGCGCAAGCCCCATGCAAGCAACCCACGACGTAATGGTCAGCACCGAGACCAGCAGCAAGCGCAGCCACAGGTGACGGGGAACGCTCAACCGCTGCCCTCGCCAGGCCACGAAAGCGGCCAGCGCCAGCGCGCCGACGGCGCCCGACAGTCCGCGCGCGGACAGCGGTGGCCATTCCCTCAGCAAATGCTTCATGATCGGAAAGTTGATGCCCCAACCGACCGAAGTCGCGATGAGAAATGCGATGCCAAGCTGCGGGCGCGAAGGTCGAGCGTCGGTCATCTGCGAACAATCCCGTCAAAACTCAGGCGGAGTTCAAGCCATCAGGAGCGCGTCGCCAGCACGACGCCGAATAGCGTCAGCAGAAGCGCGCTGATCTGGATGAGCCCGAGCGGTTCATGTAAGGCAATTGCGGAAGCGATAACACCTATTACGGGCACAGCCATGGTGCCGATCGCGGCCACCGATGCCGGCAAGTGCTCAAGCGCCTTGAACCACATCACATACGCCACGCAGAACTGGATCACGGTGCCGTAACCGAGCATCCACCAGCCGAGCGATGTCACCGCGCCGAAGTCGGAGGTCTCGATTGCGGCACCGACGAGACCGACCGGCAGGCAGCCGATGCCGATCTGCCAGGCCGCGGAGGTCATCGGCGGCAATGTCAGCGGCAGCTTTTTGGACAGCACCGCGCCGAGGGCAAAGGCCACCGATCCACCGAACACCATGGCGAAGCCGGCGAGTTTTTCGGTGGTGATCGAGATGCGGTCGCCACCAAGCAAAATGCTGAGACCGCCGAGGGCCAGCACGATGGCTATCACGCGTAACAGCGTCGGTCGCTCGCCCAGAATTGGCCAAGCCAGAAGCGACGCCCAAACCGGCATCATGTAGGCGACCATCGAGGCTTCACCCGCCGGCAGCCACAAGAGAGCGATCCCCATCAGCGCCATCCAGCAGGTGACGTTGAGAAAGGCATAGAGGCCCAATCGAAACCACATGGCGCGCGGAACCCGCAGGCTTTGCCCGCGCGCCGACACGATCAGGGCGAGGAGCACGCTTCCGGAGATGCCCGTCACCCCACGCATCGTCAGCGGTGGAAGTTCGCTCAGCAGATATTTCGTGACCGGCCAGTTGAGGCCCCACCCGAGCGATGTCGTGGCCAGGAGAACCAGTCCCACGGGCGTGATTCGGGATATCGGCGCCGGAATGTTGCGAGTTGTCATGAGGTTGTCATGGGACCCGGGAATCGGTGTGTTCGCACACCATGCCCGCTCCGGGGTGGTCCGACCATGCGCAAACCCGCATGCCGGGCAGATGCCGCTGCCGGCAACACCGAGTCGCCCGGAAGCAAGACCTCGGCGTCAAAAAATAATTGGCCTGTGAACAGCGTGCGCAGATCGAATTCCGGCCGGATCGCGACAATTTTCACCTTCCGATTCCATGAGGACTCACCGATACTTGGCCACGATCAAGTGAGGCATCGGCCCTTGGTTATCCCCTCTTTCCACCATATTTAGTATTTGATTCAGAAGTCCGTACTAATCCTTGACGGGCGAGCGGGAGTTGCCTTAGCTTTGATCCGTTCGGCGCGAATGTATCTGGGTCACGCCGGGCCTCCCCTGAAGGGCTTTCAGAATTGACACTCCGTTCGCTGGTCGAGGTGACGGGGCGGTGGAGTTGTCTGCGCTGGAGCCGGCTGTCAGCGGACCTAAAAAACGAGCTGAAATGGCTCGGATGACGAAGTGGGGCGTTAGAGTAGGACCGGACCGAGGCTGATGCCTCCGTTCGCGTCATGCTCCAGGGATCAACAGGGCCGGAACCACCGGCTGAACTGCGAACCATCATGTGGTTCGCGATAGGAAATCGCCGATACTGCCTCGCCGCGGTAACGGTTCGAAAAACGGGGCACGAAAGATGCAGATCGAACGGCGCTACACCAAAGACGGCCAGTCCCCCTATGCGGCAATCGAGTTCCGATTGACGACGAGCGAGATTCGCAACCCCGACGGCTCGATCGTATTTCGCCTCGAGAACGTCGAAGTGCCGGAGTTCTGGTCGCAGGTCGCCTCCGACGTGCTGGCGCAGAAGTATTTCCGCAAGGCCGGCGTCGCCGCGCGCCTGAAGAAGGTCGAGGAAGAAACCGTGCCGTCATGGCTGTGGCGCTCGGTGCCCGACACCGAGGCGCTCACCGCCCTGCCCGAGGCTGAGCGCTATGTCAGCGAACTGTCGTCCAAGCAGGTATTCGACCGGCTCAGTGGCTGCTGGACCTATTGGGGCTGGAAAGGCGGTTACTTCACCAGCGAAGACGACGCCCGCGCCTTCCATGATGAACTGCGCTACATGCTGGCGCAGCAGATGGTCGCGCCGAACTCGCCGCAGTGGTTCAATACCGGCCTGCACTGGGCCTATGGCATCGACGGTCCCGGCCAGGGCCACTACTACGTCGACTTCAAGACCGGCAAGATGGTCAAGTCGAAGTCGGCCTATGAGCATCCGCAGCCGCACGCCTGCTTCATCCAGGGCATCGAGGACGACCTCGTCAACGAAGGCGGCATCATGGACCTGTGGGTGCGTGAGGCGCGCCTGTTCAAATACGGCTCCGGCACCGGCTCCAACTTCTCGCGGCTGCGCGGCGAAGGCGAGCGGCTGTCCGGCGGCGGCCGCTCGAGCGGCCTGATGAGCTTCCTCAAGATCGGCGATCGCGCCGCTGGCGCCATCAAGAGCGGCGGCACCACGCGCCGCGCCGCCAAGATGGTGGTGGTCGATGCCGACCATCCGGATATCGAACAGTATATCGATTGGAAGGTGCGCGAAGAGCAGAAGGTCGCGGCGCTCGTCACCGGCTCCAAGATCAACCAGAAGCACCTCAAGGCGGTGATGCGCGCCTGCGTCAACTGCGAGGGCTCCGGCGACGATTGCTTCCTGCCGGAAAAGAACCCGGCGTTGCGCCGCGAGATCAAGCTCGCCCGCCGCGCGCTGGTGCCGGACAACTACATCAAGCGTGTGATCCAGTTCGCCCGTCAGGGCTACAAGGATATCGATTTCCCGACCTACGATACCGACTGGGACAGCGAGGCCTATCTCACCGTCTCCGGCCAGAACTCCAATAACTCGGTATCGCTGAAGGACGATTTCCTGCGCGCGGTGGAGACCGATGGCGACTGGAATCTGATCGGCCGCACCAACAAGAAAGTCATGAAGACGCTGAAGGCGCGCGACCTGTGGGAGAAGATCGGCCATGCCGCATGGGCGTCCGCCGACCCCGGTCTGCACTTCAACACGACGATGAACGACTGGCACACCTGCAAGGCGTCCGGTGATATCCGCGCCTCCAATCCGTGCTCGGAATACATGTTCCTCGACGACACGGCGTGCAATCTGGCATCCGCCAACCTGCTGACGTTCTACGACACCGCCACGCGCCAGTTCGATGTTTATGCTTACGAGCACCTGTGCCGCCTGTGGACCGTGGTGCTCGAAATCTCGGTGATGATGGCGCAGTTTCCCTCGAAGCAGATCGCGGAACTGTCCTACGAATTCCGCACTCTGGGTCTCGGCTTCGCCAACATCGGCGGCCTGCTGATGACGATGGGGCTGTCCTACGACTCTAACGAGGGCCGCGCGCTGTGCGGCGCGCTGACCGCGGTGATGACCGGCGTATCCTACGCGACCTCGGCGGAAATGGCGAAGGAGCTTGGCCCCTTCCCCGGCTACAAGAAGAACGCCAGCCACATGCTGCGCGTGATCCGCAACCATCGCCGCGCCGCGCACGGCGAATCCCGCGGCTATGAAGCGCTCGCCGTCAATCCGGTGCCGCTGGATCACGCCTCCTGCCCGCAGGCCGACATTGTCGAACGCGCCAAGCTGGCGTGGGACAACGCGCTCGAACTCGGCGAACTGCACGGCTATCGCAACGCGCAGACCACGGTGGTGGCGCCGACCGGTACCATCGGCCTGGTGATGGATTGCGACACCACCGGCATCGAGCCGGACTTCGCGCTGGTGAAATTCAAGAAGCTCGCCGGCGGCGGCTACTGGAAGATCATCAACCGCGCGGTGCCGGAAGCGCTGCGTCGGCTTGGCTATCGTGAAAGCGAGATCGCCGAGATCGAAGCTTACGCCGTCGGACACGGTTCGCTGAGCAATGCGCCCGCGATCAATGCCTCGACGCTGAAAGCCAAGGGCTTCACCGACGAAGCGCTGACCAAGGTGGAGAAGGCACTGCCGACCGCGTTCGACATCAAGTTTGCGTTCAACAAGTGGACCTTCGGCGAGGACTTCCTGCGCGACACGCTGGACATCGCGCCGGAAGCGATCGCCGCGCCGGGCTTCGATCTGCTGGCCGCTCTCGGATTCAGCAAATCCGAAATCGAGGCGGCTAATGTCCACATCTGCGGTGCGATGACCGTGGAAGGCGCCCCGCACCTCAAGCCCGAGCATTACGCGGTGTTCGACTGCGCCAATCCCTGCGGCAAGATCGGCAAGCGCTATCTGTCGGTGGAAAGCCACATCCGGATGATGGCTGCGTCGCAGCCATTCATTTCGGGCGCGATTTCCAAAACCATCAACATGCCGAGCGATGCAACGGTCGAGGACTGCAAGTCCGCTTACCTGCTGTCGTGGAAGCTGGCGCTGAAAGCCAACGCTCTCTATCGCGACGGCTCGAAACTGTCGCAGCCGTTGAACTCGCAACTGATCGCCGATGACGACGACGAGGACGATGCGCTCGACGCACTGCTCGACAAGCCGATGGCGGCGCGCACCACGCAGGTCGCGGAGAAGGTCGTCGAGAAACTGGTGGAGCGTATCGTCGTGCTGCGCGAGCGCGAGAAGATGCCGGATCGCCGCAAGGGCTATACCCAGAAGGCAGTGGTCGGCGGCCACAAGGTCTATGTCCGTACCGGCGAATACGACGACGGGCGACTGGGCGAGATCTTCATCGACATGCACAAGGAAGGTGCGGCGCTGCGCTCCTTCATCAACAACTTCGCCATCGCGGTATCGCTTGGTCTGCAATACGGCGTGCCGCTCGAAGAATATGTCGACGCCTTCACCTTCACCCGCTTCGAGCCCGCAGGCCCGGTGCAAGGCAACGACTCGATCAAGTACGCGACATCGATCCTCGACTACGTGTTCCGCGAACTCGCGGTGAGCTACATGGGCCGCTACGACCTCGCCCATGTCGATCCGTCGGAGACGCACTTCGACGCGCTCGGCAAGGGCGTGGCCGAAGGCAAGACGCCGGAAGGCGCTCAGCCGCCGGCGATGAAGTATCTGTCGAAGGGGCTGACCCGCTCGCGCACCGACAATCTGGTGATGATGCGCGCCGCTCCCGCGACGGGAACGGACAGCGACGCGCGCTCCGCTTCGGGCGGCGTTGCCAGCAACGTCACCGCGCTCGCGACCTCGCGCGCCGGCGATGCCGCAACCGCGCTGAAAGCCGAACTGACGGAGCCGCAACTCTCACCCACCGAAAAGCTGGAGGCGCAAGCCTGGAGCAAGGCCGGCACCGCGGCGACGGCTTCCGCTGCACCGACCAAGGCCGAACGCCGCGCCGAAGCCAAAGCCAAAGGCTACGAGGGCGAGATGTGCTCCGAATGCGGCAACTTCACCCTCGTCCGCAACGGCACCTGCATGAAGTGCGATACGTGCGGCTCCACGACGGGGTGCAGCTGAGTAACCGATCCGGCAGCAAATGTAAGCAAAGACGTTCGATTATTTTCGAAAGGGGCGGCTGAAAAGCCGCCCCTTTTTTATCAAACTATTAGATTAATTGAATTCGGCCTCCCGACCGTCGTATAAGTTGCAAAAAGCTGGGGGGACAACATGGCTCATCGCTTGATCGCTTTAAGCTCGCTGCTTGTAAATCGCGCAAACGATCGTCACGGCGAACTCGAAAACGAAACAGCAGCATTCGCGTGGCTGTTTAATAACCTCGAGCAGCGCATGAGAAATTTAGCTAATGATATCGTTACACAAGGCGAAGTCTATGAACCACCGTTAGTACGCCCGGAGGGAGATACGTTTGTCGTCTATGATGGAAACCGTCGTATTACGTGCTTGAAACTTCTCCAAAACCCGAGGAAGGCTCCAACAGTCGAATTGCAAGAATTCTTTGCCCGCCTCAGAAGCAATTGGAGCGGCGACTTTCCTGACCACATCGAATGTCAAATCGAGGAAGATCGAGATCGTATAGACGACATACTTTATAGACGACACACAGGATCACAGAGCGGAGTCGGTCAAAGCAATTGGGACGATCGGATGAAGCTGAACTTCATCAATCGTACAGGAAAAGAAGCCGGAGTTAACATTGCAGAAGAAGTCGAGAAGATACTTGCACAAGAGGGGAAGCTTCCAACAAAGAAAGTTCCTAGATCAAATTTGAACAGATTACTTTCGTCGGAGACAATCAGAAATCGGGTCGGCATCTCCCTCACCAAAGGGCGAATAGAATTTCTACACCAAGTACCTGTTGTCGTTCACGCGCTGCATCGAATTGCGGACGACCTCGCCAACAAACGCAAGACGTTAGATGATGTTTGGGATTTGGATGCCAAACGAGCATATCTAGATGAACTAGAAAAAGATCGCGTACTCCCGACGGCGGAGCACGCCATCATAAAACCCGCGCCCCAGAAGCCATCCCAACCCGCATCAAAATCGAATCCACAGCCTCGCTCGCACCCTCAACGACGAACGACGCTTATTCCAAATGCCCCGTATGCAATTATTTGGTCGGGACGATTGCAGCGCCATAGAGCGATCTGGGAGGAACTTCAATTCAGACTGCATTTGTCAGAAACACCGAATGCAATTTCAGCATTGTTCAGAATGCTGCTCGAGTTATCTGTCGAAAACTATATCAGTCAGACATCTCTTTCGACCGTGAAAGATCACGATACGTTTGCTCGTAGAACTTTGCGGGTAGCTGAGGACCTTCATGCAAACGGCAAAATAACTGATAAGTACTTAGACGTTTTCCGTAAGTTTCCTCAATATGATGCTCTTGTGTCGGCAGATACATTTCATCGCTATGTTCATTCTCCGAATTTTGCCCCCTCCCCTGATCATCTAAATGCTCTATGGGACACATTGTCCGAATTTACCGTTCAATGCCTCAGCGTTTGAGTGCTACGGCGCCCCCCACCCACACACTGACCCAATCGGGATTTGCATCCAGCACGGCTGAGAATCTGCTGCCGTTACTCGTCCCTCACCCCTCGCTTCCTCCTCCGCCATCGAACGCTGTCCGCCCTCCGCATTTCCGGAGCGCGTGGCCTGCGCGCCGCCTTCGAAAATGTCCTGTACTAACCCCAGTTTTCCGAGGCGGCGAACGATCAGGCCGGTGATGTCGGTTTCGTACCGGGCGTGCGAGATGTAGGCGTCGCGGGGGAAGCGGTGATGGTTGTTGTGCAGGCCTTCGCCCAGGCGCGATCAGAGGAGATGGCGCCCCCTCACCCGCACGTCCATACCGGGCCGATCGGCGTTTGCGTCCAGCACGGGCCGAAGCTGCCGCCGTTGTAGCGGCCGCGATAGAATCCGGGGCGGCCGAAATAGCGCCACTCGCCGTTCCAGTTGTAATAGTGCGGCGTCGGGCCGATGTACCAGTGCCGCGGTTTGCGGCGCCCCTAGCTACCGCGCCTTGAGGTTAGTGATAGAGCAGCAGCACGGCGTGATACGACCGGTTCATGAGGTTGTGGAACGGGGCGCTGCAGAGTGCCCCTCTCCGGCGCATGGAAAGTCTGTCGCGTTCACCTGAAAAATCTCATGCCATTCGGTTCAATCTACCGCGCGTGATGCAACCAGATCTCCGGTAACTGGTTGAGGTCTTCGTCGAAGGCAACCCATCCCTTGCAAGGAGGATGCAATGCGAAAAATTTGCCTGACTTTGGCCGCTACGCTTGCGGTCATGTGTGCAATGATAGGCACACGGGCCTATGCGACCGTGATGGACCCCAACGCCATCCGCGCGGCGGCGGATACACTTGCTGCCATACAGACCGTTCAGTTCGTTTGGAGGGGAAGGCGCTATTGCTGGTATGACGCCGGCTGGCGTGGGCCCGGCTGGTATTGGTGCGGCTATCGGCTGCGTCGCGGCTTCGGCTGGGGTGGCCCGGTAGGCTGGCACGGTTGGCGCAGGCCGGTTCATCGTCCCGGCATCGGCAGACCTGGCATCGGTAGGCCTGGCATCGGTCGTCCTGGCATCAATCGGCCCGGCGGTAACCGCCCGGGTATGAACAGACCGGGCAGCGGTCGTCCCGGCGCCAGCAGGCCCGGCGGCAACCGGCCAGGCATGAACAGGCCGGGTGGCGGTCGCCCGGGTATGGGCAGACCCGGCGGAGACCGCTCTCGCTAACGGATTGAGTTGACATCTGGGCAAGCGATGCTGGCCAGTCCAGACGCTCTCGCGCCTTCCGAAACCCTGATGTTGGGTGACGGAGGGCGGCTTCTGCGTCGAAAGAATGTTGGGCCTGGAAAGATCGAAAGATGACGGCGATGAAGCTGCGATGAAGCTGATTGACTAAGCGGCTTCCCGCTCCGCTGCCTTAACGGCAATGCAACTCAATTCCTCTTGGCGATGAATACCCTGCGCTGCCGCCCGCAAAATCTGTTCCGCCATGAAGGCCTTCATGGCAGAGTCCGACCGGATTTGAACTACAGCATCATCAAGGGCCGCACGTAGCGTTTGGATCAGTTCTGGTGAAAATCGCGACATGCCATTCCTCCGCATTTGTTGTCGGAGGTTCTAGAGGTTCTTCATGTCACGACGGTTGCAGAAATCCGGCAACGATATGGCCGGTAATTAACTTTCCTTTACATTCATTTAGCGGTGAAGCCAGCAGGCTAAATCCAACGACTGCCGCCCATCCAACCCTCTCCGTTCTAGCCTGGCCAGGGAATGATGGCGGCGGCCACCGCCCTCGTCTCCTACGCCCTCTCTATCCCTCGAATGAAGCAAGATAGAGAAATTAATTGTCGACGAAACTTGCCAGCGCGAGGCTGTGAGACGCGGCACGATAAGCCTCCATCAGATTTCGGACAGTGTCGGCCGCTCAAAATTTACACGAGGGTATACCTTATTCCTCTACGTCACGCCGTCGATACCGGGCGGGACGCTTGTCATCGCCTCGACGATTTGCCTTGCCCGCGCTACGATTGTGTACAGTCCAAAGCTTGACGAGCAGCACCAATGCGCGAGGTTGCGAGTGGATACTCCGAAAGTCCGCACTGAGCCTAACGCCGACGTCTCCGGCATCGATCACGCCGCGCCGGCTCGCGTACAGTGGCGACTGAGCGGCCTGCAAACCGGACTCGGATTGCTGGCCGCAGCCACCGGCCTTTTCCTGATCTGGCAGATGTCCTCCAGCCTTCTGCTCATCTTCGCGGGCGTTCTGTTCGCGGCCTTTCTTGATGGCTGCGCTCGGGCACTTAAACCCGTCATTCCCGCAGGACATACTTGGCGGCTCGCGCTGATCGTTCTCATTTTGACGAGCCTGCTTGCGCTGAGCCTGGTCTGGGGCGCAGGCAGGCTGCCCGAGCAAACGCGGCTGCTATATCAAGTCATGAATGCGCAACTCGACGTTCTGCAGCAGCACCTGCAATCGGCTGGCGTCGACCTGTTTGGACCGGAAGGCGGCCGGGATTTTTCGCAATGGCTGCCTGACCGCGGCAAGCTGTTCGGTCACGCGCAAACCGCGGTTGGAACAACAACCGGCTTTCTCACCAGCACCCTCATTATCTTGTTTCTTGGCGTACTTTTCGCCTTTAATCCAGGAATGTATCGCGATGGTCTCGTCACCTTCGTGAAGATCCCCTACCGCGCCCGCGTCCGGCAGGTGATGGACGAGATGGGAAGTGTCCTGCGCTACTGGCTCATTGGGCAAATCTTCCGCATTGTGCTCATGACACTCGCCGTCTGGCTCATGCTTTATCTCCTCGGTGTGCCCGGCGCCTTCCTGCTCGGCCTGCAGGCCGGGCTCTCGAACTTCGTCCCGTATCTTGGTCCCATCGTTGCAGCTTTGCCCATCGCGCTGGTTGCCATGCCGCTCGGTGCGTCAAAGGTGATATGGGCGGTCGGGCTTTATACGATCATCCAATCCATCGAAGGCTATATCATCGGTCCGTTGATTCAGCGCCACGCGGTCGAAGTTCCGCCGGCCTGGACACTGGTGGCCATCGTCCTGTTCGGCTCGCTGTTCGGCGTGATGGGCATAGCTCTGGCGATGCCGTTGTTGGCCCTCGGCCGCGTAGCGGTTCTGCGGCTCTACGTGGAAGATTGTCTCGGCGACAAGCCCGGCTGACGCCTGTTGTCACGCAGTCACTCGCTCCACACCGGCAATCTCTACCCTTTCCGGCGCGAGCAGACATAGCTTGCCATCCGGACCACTAGCCAGGGTGTGGATGTGAAAATGCCTGCTCTGCTCATCCGTCGCATTCATCACCGGCGATGGCGCGGAGATGATCCTCATCGCACCACAGATGCCGATCCAGTCGATATGGCGATGGCCATGCATGATGACGATGCGGCTTGCGAACGGTTTCAGCTTTCGGACAAACCAGCTTCCGTTGACCAGCGCCGTCCCGACCCTCTCGGAGAACTTGACGCCCGGCATCGGATACTCCATCAGGTGATGATGCAGCGCTATAATCCATCTTGCCTTGGGATACGCGCTTATGACCGCCGCGAGACGCCGCGACTGCCCCACGGACATGAGTCCCAACGCGTTGGTAAACGAGAAATGCGTCTGCGCATTCGAGTTGAGGATGACCATTCCCAATCCATCCTCTCCGTCCGGCGGTAGCAACATCGGAAACTGATCGTCGAAAACATTCCTCAGCCTCGATGCACGCAGTATGCCGCCGCCCTGCGCGAATGCGGTCATGTCAAACCGGTGCGCTTTCAAATTTTCGACAAGCGTGCGCGCGGCCTGCACCGGCTCGTCGCCCACGACGCGCACTCGTGCGCCTTGTACGGCCATCATGGCCGACAATGTCCGCATCTGGCGAAAACATTTCCCCGGACTGAATGGAAGATCGAGCCGTGCGGGATTGGTTCGATCGACGATATTCAAGTCATGATTGCCCGGCAGGAGAACCATTCGTGCAAGAAGCTTGGGATGCTTCGCCACCGCGTCGAGGAATTCGGCCCATTCCGTTGACAGCCCGGCATCAGTCATGTCGCCCGA